>OMCT01000260.1_pt1 | contig 44327 bp, 34 predicted proteins | sample 1674301 | NCBI WGS metagenome assembly OMCT01 (sample SAMEA103958158, study PRJEB25191) | human gut metagenome
GTCACCGAGTTTTACAAGCAATCCCGTCAGGTTTTGCCTGCAAAGCCCACGGGTTTGGTAAGCAAAGCCCGCGAGTATCGCCTGCAAAGCCCGTGAGTATTGCAAGTGTGGTTTACGAGCCGTACAAGTGTCGCTCGTGAGCCGCACAAGCATCGCTCACTCCCATTTGACGGTTCAAATCAATTACCAACCTGAGTACTACCGGATAGTTTGTCCAGCGATTTCTTGAAATAATAACGGTACAACACCGGATTGTCCTCCTCGCCTATCTGTTCGGCAACAGACGCCAACCGCGGGTGGTTGCCGACCTTGATGTGTTCTTTGTTCTGATATAGGAATTCGGCCGAAAGGACACCCAGGCGACTGTCTGATACCCCGTCGAACAAGATGGAAAGAAGGCCGGAATTGGAATCATAGACGTTCTTTATCAGCCAGCCTGTCGTTCCGTCCCATACCAAGGTCTTCCCGTAGTTGATGACAAGGAACAGGTAATCGTCGTTCGCCTCGATCGCCGTAATCCCCATGCCGACGTGCTGCTGCCGCATCGCCTCGCGCAGTTGGAGCAGCTCCATGTTCGCGTGTTTCTCCCAAAAATCATCATCCGCCACGATTCCGGGCAGGTCTATCACATATTCCACAGCGGCACGCCCTTCCTTCAGGGTGTAAACCCGGTTGGAGAAAGCCGAAATAAAAAGCGGTCGGTTACGGAACGAAGCCATCGGCTCATACAGCAGCTGATGAATGGTGACGCCGCTATGCACCTTCGGGGCATCCAGCAACTTGGCAGCCGTCAGCTTGTCACCCTGACAGGAGAGCATGGCATATTCCCGATCCGTAGCCTTTGCATCGTTGGGAAGCGGATAATGGGCCAACAGGTGTTCGCCTTCGTCGCATGTCATAGCAAAGACGATATTGGCATCGTCATCCTCCAGCGACAACGTTGAATGGAACTTCCCGTCAAACGTATAACGGAATATCTTCTTTTGGACGTTACTGACGATGCAGGCCAGCTGCCGCCCACTGTCCAGATAGAAACAATCCAGATTGTAATATTCTTCGGGACCTTGTCCACGGTGCCCTATTTCGCTGATAAACCGTCCGTGGGCATCAAAGGCAAACAGACCTTTGGTGTCCTGTACAAAATAGTAGTCGCCCGCCCGCTTCGCACAGAGGACATCGCCAAGCAATATCCGGTCGGAAGTTTCCAGCGGATCATAGCTGACACTGTCCACTAACTCATAGAGATCCACCTTCTCCAGGATACGACTGTCCGCTACGGTGATTGTCTTCCCCTCCGCATTCGGGGAAGAAGCCGATGGCTTGCAGGCCACCATTCCGATAAGGACAAAACCTAAAAGCACGATTCGTGTATTCATTCTTTTTATTTTATTTAAGTTTCGTATGTAATACTACTTTGGAAGTTAATAAGTTATAGAAGTTATTACTCCGCTTTGCTCTGTTAGAAGTTAAAGCCGATAGTTCAGCAAAAGGGAAAAATGGCAGTAACAGGTCTATCGGCTTTTAACTTCTAAGCCCACCTTGGTGGGCGATAACTTCTTCTAACTTCTTTAACTCCTGCAAGTTTTGCACTTGCAAAACTTGAGTTTTAATCAAAAAGCAACTTATATCGGATAAAATAGTTCTCATAGTTTCCATTGAATCCATAGAGCATATTGTTTTCCTCGTCCACATCGAACAGGAAGGGAACCACATCGAAACTGTATTGGGCTACTCCCCTGCCCTCATAATCCAATACTTCCAGGCAGCAACCATTCTCCTGCCGGTCGTACAAGGCATAAATGTACTTCCGGCCTGCTATGACGTTCAGATAGCGCTGTACGGTATGCTGCATGTCGCCCATGCGGATTTCAGGCTTCACGTCCTTATCCACCAGACGCTTGTACAGCTTCATGTCCGAAACCCGGTATAGGTCTATCTGTTTCTTATAGCTATATGCATAGACTATAAAGTCATCGTTAGCAGACATGGTTCCGCGATGGCTGTCAAAGAAAGTTTCGCCATGCTCATCGCGTTCCATCGTTATCTGCCCGCTTGGCTTTCCGGTTATCAGATTTATCTTTTTGATCGTATAATCGGTAGAAACGGTGCTGTAAACCAGCAAAGAGTCGCGCAGAATGTGCATCTGGTTGAAATTGTCGTATTGCGGCAGAAGAAGTGCGCGGGCTGCCTTCATCGCCTGTCCGTCGGCGACCATTGCTTTTATCGTGACAGGCGTGTAGCCCCATACATACAATGTATCCGAAAAACTTCGGCAAAACATCGGGAAGAGGCCTATTTCATCTTTGCCCTGTCCTTTGGTGCCCCAGCCGTTTTGCAGCATCAAATCGGGCAATTCGTACCGCCACAGCATCGTGTCGCTCCTGCTGCTTGCCACGAACATCGATTTTCCTTTCAATGCAATAAAATCCGGAGCAATGATCTCCTTGCATTCCAACATGTCCCCCTTTAAAGCTGCCTTCTGTTCAAAAGCCGGAAAAGGCACTTCGACGGATTGCGACGCACATCCTGCCAATAAAAACAGCGACAACAACCCATACAAATAAGATTTCATATCCATACCCACGTTTCTATTTTTCAATGTTTCTTTGCGTAATCTGTTACATGTCAAACGTATAAATCTCGTCTTCATTTTCGGCAAACACGCCATAAATGGTCTGTTCCTTTTCGTCAATGGCAAACGAACTGATCATGCGGTCCAGATACAGCCGCTTCAGGGGCTTACCCTCCCACGAGAATATCTGGACGGACGGATAAGACTTCTGTTCTCTGATCTCTTCGGGTGTCATGTCAAGGTTCAGCGTATAAATGTATTGTTCCGTTGCGCAGACGGCCAAAGGATAGATTCTCCGTTTGTCCGGTTCGACCGGAATGCGGTCGTCTTTAGGAGCTATATCCAATGTGACATCCCGAAGCAGACGACCGGCCTTGTCTATGATGCGGAAACGGCGGTCCGAAGTATAGAACGAGGCAAAGCGCTCGCCTGAAGGATGGGCGGCGGCAATACGTCCATACGCCTGGTTGCGAGCCAGTACAGAACCGAAACGGTCGGGCGTTTCCGGATAATCGACCTGCTGCTCGGCAGTGCCGTCCGGACGGATAAAGAGGTACTCTTTCTCCTCTTCAAAGTCGGTTTCACACACATAAGCCGAGTCTGCCAACATCAGCAAACCGTTGTAATAACTGCGTTGTACCGGAAGTTTGCAGGCAGTCACGACCGCTTTTCCACCGGCCAGTGAGATGCCCTTCACTTCATTGACATCCAATACGTAAGTCCGGCCGAAACGCTCTCCCACAAGCTGGTTGGACGGCATACGGAAATCGGACGGTCCCTCGCCCCGTACCCCGAAGCTGTACAGATACCTGAGTCCGGCTTTGTCGAATACCTGAAAACAAGTATCCATCTTGTCGTTGAACACCACCAGGCAGGAGTCTGTCAGAAACATACTCCTCGGATACAGCATGACCGGAGGAATCCGGTGTACGTCTGCCACCAATGTATCTGTCACATCGAAAGATGTATATACCTCGGTCGTCTCCTGCCTGCTGCAAGAACACAGCATCCCGACCGCTATTAATAATGTAAAAAAGTTGCTTTTCATCATTCTCATATTATATTTTCACTCTATCCTTTAATAAAATTGTTTTGTGATTCAGAGAAGATTCCTTGTATGAGAAATACAAGGTTTACAATTAGTTCTGAAACAAAATATTTCATATCCTACTTTCTTACCATCTTAACTCATCGTATTCAAAATTTTCTTCCTTGTTCTCACTTGATAAAGGATTGTCAACATATAGCAAAAGCGCATCCGATGTCATGCACCAACCGGTCAACAAACTATAACGTTTTATAGCCAGTTCGCTCTCACCTAAAATATTAAACTGATTATCGAATACGGTCAGATATAACTTCCTACCGGCCAATATGTCATTCAGCTTTTTTGATGTATTGTATTCTTCTTCGCCTACATGCAGCCTAATGTACATATCGCGTGCGGGCAAATAACCCACTTCATAAAAATGAGGATTTACCACTCCGTGTTTCTCCCATTTCGTATAATCTTCCTTTGACTCACACTTATCCGCCTCGTTTTTGCAGAAACGGCTATACGCTTCGTGGATTTCAGTTTTTCCACTCTTCCGATCCATAACATACACATGAGATTCTACAGGATAATTATACAAGATTTTATCAGATGTAAAGGTTATGTTCGGACGATTCATATTGGCATAATCACCATCTCCTATGTCTGGTATCTCTATCGATGGCTGAAGGGCATAGGTCACAGGAGGAATTGAGTCAGACAGAAAGACTTCACGTACCCCAAATGATACAGGATGCGTGGATGCGTTTCTTATGCCAAAAAGTAAAGAATGACGAACCTTGTCGTAGTACAAATCCGTTGTAGAAGTCGCATAATTACGTTCCACCATCACAGACTGGCCGGAAGGTAAGTTTGATGAGAGTTTTACCTTTCTCAACAATTCGCCATTACCATCCAGCAATAGAGCACTTTGAGTAGCATCCACTACCCAAATAGAGTCGGGGGAACAAACCATTAAGCCTGTAATAGGACTGATGACAGCCGAGTGTCCTTCTGTGTAAAAGGATAACTGAGTAGCTTTCCCGTTCCGTAAATTGAAACAATCCAGTGCATGTAACTTAAAATTATAGCCATATAACCATTCTGTAGTATCTTGGTAGTAATCAGATAAATAATATGACTTCAAATTCAAGATATCGGCCTCGGGCAATATATGCTTTTTGATCTGTAGTCCTTCTAAGTCAGAATGATTGGTTTCCGAACTTTTATTATGTTTTGGAGAACAGGATGCAAAACAAAAAACAATAAATACATATGCTAACATGCTTAATTTGTTCATAGCGACTTATAATATTAAATGATCTTTATGGAAAACGATTCAATTCTCATTAGTTATTAATTCCCTCATATTTTTTCAGTATCATTCCGTCGTATAGCCATATCCACAAATCATGAAAATCGGTATCAGAAGAACTCATTCTGATAAATAATATTTTATAATAACAGGGTTATCTTCGTCCTGTATTGACAACAATCTCTGACGCGTAGCATCAGATATGTATTTTTTACTTTCTTTGTTCACATAGCTGTCTAACTGATATGGAAAGATAATGGTAGACAATACATTATCTTGTAAGGCATAACATCTATGCAACTTCACTTTTGCATCCGGAGACAGGAAATAAGTTTTTCGGGTACTTCTATTATAAATCACGTGATAAGTATTTCTTTCACTGATGCAACAAGCATATACAAATGATTTATTCATTATTCGTATAATTGGCAACATATACTTTGATGACAACAAATATTCGCATTTTCTCCAGAACATCTCCTCGACAGTTTCATTATTTCGTTTACCATCTACTTTGCTGTCTAATTCTCTTTTTGTTATCATCTCTCCCAAATCCAATCCATAAATCGGAACAAATCTTTTATCTTCAAAATCATATCTATAATAATGATAATCCAAATAATGAGGAGTATAATAGATTGTATCGCCACACTTCATAAATGCTTTTTGCATCATTGTGAGCGTAGATATATACCCTTCATCTACCAACCTGATATTATCTGTCTTGGCAACAGAGTTTGAGAAATCGTAAAGGCTGATTGACAGATTTTCTTCTGAAGTACGTCCAGGCTCAAGAGCATACACATCCGAAGACAACAATTCTATTTTTGAGAATATTGAATATTCTTCATTCTTAGGAAGTTGTATATTCCTCTTCCAATTAAAAGAAAGATCATAACAATGAATAATCCCCCCTTTTACAGGGCTATATATCTCAATTAAGTGCGAGTAAGGATTGTAAAGTACATCTATTGCCATCAGATATTGTTGAGGGCCTTCTCCATTTTGATGAATCGAACTGCTTATCAAACGTCCGTTTTCATCAAATATGTATATATACTGACGATCATCTATAACTAAATGCATCCCTTCATTTCTGAGATATTGATAGCTACTAAAGCCTTTCATCATAGCCATATCGCTATTATCCAAAGGGATGATTTCAATACTGTCCAAAATAGACAAATCATCTTTTATTGCATTCGATATGGAGATGATTTCCACATTATCAAATACCTTATCAGATTGATTACGTGTACCGCATGAAATCAAAAATAAAAATATAAGCCAAATACCGTTTCTCATATAAACAACATGATATAGTTTACTACTCTTTTCTCAACATTTTATTGTTTTTGCTTTAAAATTCAGAAAAAAAATGAATAAAAATTTTTCCATTCCGTAATAAAAATAGAGTACTATCAATATTAAATTATTTAAGTTTCGCATGTAATACTTTCCTGGAAGCTAAGAAGTTATAGAAGTTATCGCTCCGCTTTGCTCTGTTAGAAGTTAAAGCCGATAGTCTTGCAAAAGGGAAAATTGGCCGTAACAGGTCTATTGGCCTTTAACTTCTAAGCCCACTTTAGTGGGCGATAACTTTTTCTAACTCCTTTAACTCCTGCAAGTTTCGCAATTGCTCAACTTGGTCGTTGACAAGTCTTCAGTCAACAAGATAACAAGGTCTGGAATACCCTGTTTGATAAAGGGGCTGTCTGAAACGGTTTTCTACAAACGCCTTGTCAACTCGTTAACTTGTTACTCGTCAACTGTAACTTGAGCTTGCGAATTGAAAATCGACGAAGTCAAAGTTGAGTATATGATTTATGAAGAAAAAAGATATTGCAACTTTAATACTATATGCTGAGACAGGGGCATTGTTGCTTCTGTCCGGCTGCGCCGATGCACAGACTGTTTCGGAGCAGAGCTATCTGCGTTCCGATTATTATACACGTGGCATTGGTGTCTATCCGGGCAGTCCGAAAGAAGACTTTTCACCCGAGTTGTTACCCGGGGGTGACCAATACCGTAACCTGGCCCTTTTGCGGGCTACTTACCAGTCGTCGGCTTATGATTACAACCTGACATCACAGCTTTTGACAGACGGCATCGTGACCGACCAGGCCCCTCAGTATTTCGACCTTCGTACTGCCGAGGGCAGTGTTCCCAAGCGCGAAAGGGAGTGGATGATCGATGTCGGACCATATTCCCGTAACAGTGTGCGTGGTGAGGATGCCTTTTTCCTGTTCAGAATGCACAACTATAGCAAATCTGTCAGCCGTACAGTTGTCACCGGTACGTTGGTCTATGACGATAAGTTGGCTCAAGATGGTTACGAAATGACGTGGGAAGCATCGAACGACGGTACTGCGTGGACGGTGCTGGCGGTGAACCGCGGAAGTGGATTACCGGGTAAGGCTCGTAGCGGTAGGGTTGAGGTGAACGATCCCAACAAGCAGACCGGTACTGTGACTATGCCCGTTCGTCAGTTGGAAGAAACCTTTTGCTTTCCCAATTCCACTGCTTATTCTTCCTATCGCATTCGTCTGCGGATGAAAGGCGCTTACGAGTGGACTTTCCACGAAGTTGAGTTTACCGATGACGATAGGCCGGTCGATTTGAAGCCCTCGCAGTTTTTTACCAGTGTTTGGATGAGTGCCACGGCAGGTAAGGAATGGGTGAGTGTGGATTTAGGAACCCGGTCTGAATTCGACAAGGTGATTTTGCATTGGGTGAACAAGGCTGTTCAAGGGAAGATACAGACTTCGGACGATGCCCGAACGTGGCACGACGTTGCTTCATTGCCCGGCGGAACAGGGTTGACGGACCGTGTAGCCGTTGATGGAAAAGCGCGTTATGTACGTATCTGTATGGATCGGTCTGCCGATGGAGAACGCTACATATTGAGTGAGTTGGAGGTAATGGGTAGGGGAGGACTTTTGCCACAGGCGGTAGCCATGCCTCGGGCTGTAGATGGCAAACTGATTCTTTCGGGAGGCGGATGGCAGCTGCAGCGTGCTTCGGAGGTGAAGGCTGGAGGCGAGGAGATATCCTTGTCGGCCTATAAACCCGAAGGTTGGGTGACAGCTACCGTGCCGGGAACGGTGTTGACTTCGTACAAGAATGTGGGAGCCTTGGCCGATCCGAACTATGCGGACAACCAGCTGATGATATCGGAGTCGTTCTTTAACTCCGACTTCTGGTATCGCAACGAGTTTCGGATGCCGCAGTCGTTCCGGCGCGAACGGGTTTTCCTGAATTTCGACGGTATCAACTGGAAAGCCAATGTTTACCTGAACGGACAACAGGTAGGACGCATCGATGGTGCCTTTATCCGAGGCAGGTTCGACGTGACGGACTGTGTGAAGGAAGGGACAAACGTTCTGGCTGTAGAAATCATCAAGAATGAACATATTGGTGCTGTGAAGGAGAAGAACAAGCAGAGTACGGACTTCAATGGCGGTATCCTTGGCGCGGACAATCCTACTTTCCATGCCACCATCGGCTGGGATTGGATACCGACCGTACGCGGACGAAACATCGGCATCTGGAACGATGTGTATCTGACTACTACGGGACAGGTTACTGTTCTGGATCCTTACGTTCGGACTCTATTGGCATTGCCCGATACCACACAGGCCCGGCTACGGGCCGAAGTGGTGGTGAAGAACCACGATGATAAGGCGATGGCAGGAGTTCTGTCGGGAAAAATAGGCGATATACACTTTGAACAGCCTGTCAGCTTGCAGGCTGGTGAGGAACGGACGGTTGTATTCGATGCCGATCGTTTTTTACAGCTCTGTGTGCAGCACCCGCGTCTGTGGTGGCCCAACGGTTATGGCACAGCTTATCTGTACGATGCAAACTTTACGTTCAAGGTAAAAGAGGAAATATCCGATACCCGTGATTTCAAAGTCGGCATCCGTCAGATGACGTTCGATGAGAAGGAGGGCGTACTGAACCTCTACATCAACGGTCGCCGCTTCATCGGCCGTGGTGGTAACTGGGGCTTCAGTGAATCGAACCTGAATTACCGGGGTCGTGAATACGAGACGGCTGTAGCCTATCATGCTGACATGAATTTCACCATGCTTCGCAACTGGGTAGGCATGATTGGCGATGAAGAACTGTATGACGCCTGCGACCGATACGGCATCATGATCTGGCAGGACTTCTGGCTGGCCAATCCTGCCGACGGTCCCGATCCATCCGATCCGGACATGTTCATTGCCAATGCCAAGGACTATGTGAAGAGCATTCGCAATCATGCCTCGCTTGCTTTGTATTGCGGTCGTAACGAAGGCTTTCCACCCGATGTCCTCGACAAGGATTTGCGCCGCATCGTACAGGAAGAACATCCGGAACTTCATTACATTTCCAGTTCGGCTGACGACGTAGTGAGCGGACATGGCCCATATCGTATGCTGCCTGCCAAAACCTACTTTACATTGGAGACCGGCAACGACAAGTTCCACAGCGAACGTGGCATGCCCAACGTACTGACCTATGACAGTTTCCTTCGTACCTATTCGCCCGAAGGCATCTGGCCCCAGTCCGACCAGTGGGGCATGCACGACTATACGTTAGAGGGAGCGCAAGGGGCTGCGTCTTTCAACGAAATTATCGCTTTAGGATACGGTCAACCACAGAGTGCCAAAGAATTTGCCGATTTGGCTCAGTGGGTGAATTACGACGGTCACCGCAGTCTCTTCGAGTCGCGCAGCAAGAACCGCATGGGACTGTTGATGTGGATGAGTCATCCGTGCTGGCCTTCGATGGTATGGCAGACGTATGACTATTATTTCGAACCTACTGCAGCTTACTTTGCCATCAAGAAGGCTTCCGAACCGTTGCACATCCAGTGGAATCCTGCTACCGACGATGTAGAAGTGGTGAACTACCATGCCGGTCGGCGTTCCGCTCTGAAGGCTCGTGCGCAGGTGCTCCATATGAACGGTACCGTAGCCTGGGAGAAGGTAGTCGAAGTAGATAGCCGCGAAGATACGACCGAGAAGTGTATCCGATTGCAGTTTCCCGATGCTTTGAGTCCGGTACATTTCATCAGGCTGACGCTGGAAGACGATGGAAAGACTGTTTCCGAGAATTTCTATCACCGCAGCAAGACCGAGAACAATTATCAGGCTCTGAAACAGCTTCCGAAGATATCCTTGCATACGCAGCCCGAATATATGAAAGCGGATGACGGTGAATGGACGGCACGTATCATGGTTGAAAACCGGACCGCCTCTCCGGCTCTGATGGTCCGGCTGAATGTGGCAGGCGATCAGGATGGATTGCAGTTCTTGCCTATTTTCTATTCCGACAATTATTTCTCCCTGATGCCGGGTGAAAAGAAAGTTGTATGTGTGCGTTGGAAGGACGAAGATACCCGTGGAAACAGGTCCTTGTTGCAGGTATCCGGTTACAATGTAACAGAAACCATTACTTCGTTACACAAGTTTATTGAAAGGCCGTAGTCAAGAAGTTGGAATCTCTTCTTCCACAATGCTTTTGAACTGCCCCCAGACCGAATGGTTGCGATAGATGGAGCGGCAGCCTAAAGGCACATGAAGGTTACAGCGCTCAAACAGTTGTTCGGCTCCGGCAAATGTCTCAGTCTGGCACACAGGGGGAAAGTCTGCGGCTTTGACATACAGGTGTTGAAGGGAAGAACAGCCTTCAAAACAGTATTCAGACAGATAGGCTGTGGCTGCTCCCAATGTCAGGGACTGCAATTGCAGACAGTGCTGGAAACATGCGTGGGGAATGAGGCTGACATTATCAGGCAAGACCATGCTTCTTATGGCAGAAGAGGCAAAGGCCTCTTGTCCGATGTCTTTCACGGAAAGGGGCAGCTCGATGTGCTGTAGCCGGCTACTGAAGAAAGCATACTCTCCGATTGCTGTGACAGTGGAAGGTACTTGGAATGTTTCCTCCGTTTTCCCCTCCGGATACCATATCAGCTTAGTCATTCTCCGGTCGTATAAGATGCCATTGTCGCACTTGAAGGCCGGATTGTCAGCCGGGATATCCATGACGGAAAGTTTCGTACATCCTTCCGAAGGCATAAGCTGAGCCAGAGACGGTGAAAAGTGAAGGACGGACAAAGACAAACAGTTTTCGAAGGCATTTCTTTCGACAGTCGTTACGCCTACGGGCAAGGTCAGTTCCTGTAGCCAGATGCAGTTGGCAAACATCCCCTGGCCGACGGTGTTGTCTGCAGTGAAACGCTGTCCGTCGTAGCTTGAACCGCCTGCAACAATGGTTGCATCGTTCAAGTTAAGATACTGCAGTCTTCCGTTGGTACTCTCTCCACTAATATCTGTTCCCATAATGTCGCGCAGGTAACGGATGTCTGTTCCGTTCAGCGGACCGGCTATGTTGAGGGTCGTAAACTGATATTTTTCCTGTTCTCCGATTGCTTCATCCAGCGTTCCGGCCTCTGTCAGTACCACGGCTTCGCCGGTCTGGAACTGATACGCTTTGCTTCGTGTCTCGCCAATCGAATTAGCTGCATAGGCTTGTATGTAGTAAGTGATTCCTAATTGCAGGTTGCTGATGCGTGCTCTCCAGCGGTCATCAGTCGGAGTTTCCAGTACGATCTGTTGTTCCTGTTCATCGGCTTCAGAATGGAAGTAGAATCCGGTAGAAGTAATGGCTTCTCCTCCATCGTCCAAGATTTCATATTCTAAAGTGATGCTGAGCGGTCCTTGGTTAAGCATCTTCAGTTCACTCACGACGGGTGCAATGTTAGGGGCTGTTTCAAAGCTCATGGTCTCGCTGCTCACGGTGCTGTATTTGTTTCCGGCTTCCAGCCGATAATAGTAAGTGCTTCCCGCTTGCAGGTCGGTCAGCAGGGTCGATACATCCTGTTCTTCGGTGACGGATATGCTGACCGATTCTGTCATTTCAGGGGTAAGCCCGTATCTGAACTGAATGCTGTTCACTGTACCTTCAGCGTTCGGAACGACCTTACCGGACAGCAGGGCACTTGTGCGTGTGATGTCCTTCGCCGGGTTTATGCTGACCGATGGAGGCAGGCTCATCGGTCTTTCATCCTCGTTACAGGAAATCAGCAGCAACACTACTAATAAGTAAATGTATGTACGGAAACGTGTGGTCATTGGTCGAAAAAGTTTAGAAGTTAATACCCACTCCGACGGCGGCTTCCCAGTATCGGAAACGGATGGTCATTACGCCCGCAGATACTACCATCCGTCGGAAGCGGTAAAGGCCACCGGCTTCGGCACTGATACCCCGGTAGGAAAAATCGGTGTTCAGCAATTGTGTGCCGTTGTATTGTTCCCAAGCTACATCCCGTTGTCCGTAGCCCAGTCCCTCGTAGATGCAGAAGTCGGCTATCAGCCGGTGCATACCTCCGGCCATCAGCATCCAGCGTCCTTTCTCAGTTCGTCCGGTGTAGTAGGGGGCTTCGTCCGTTCCGGGCAGCATACCGTTGCGGTCGCATTCGCCTTGTGTATTTGGCATCCTGTGGAAATCTTTCTGCACCAGCAGGTAAGCACCGTGTCGTCTCATCAGTGCCAGGCGCAGTCCGGCCGAAGGCCCATCGGCCTGTATGCCTGCATTGAGCAGTACGAGTCGGCGCCAGGGTTCCCGTGGTCGTCGAAGCCGTTGAGGCGGAAGGGGCAGCAAATGGTTGGTCAGGTGCAGAGAGGTATCGGGTTGTACGGGCCGGTTCTCAAGCGTTGGCATTTCTATCGGATACTGATACCCGAGTGGGGGTGTCAGGATGAGTTCGTAAGTCATGCGTGATTCGAGTGGTGTCGGGAAGCGGTAGTCGCGCAACACTCCCCATTGCGGATGCTTGATGGTGAGCAACACACTGCCTTTGGGCAGATAGAGCCAGATTTCTCCGATGTCGTTTTTGCGTTTTACGATGCCCAAGGGAGAAGAAAACGCAAAATCCTTGTCGCCCACTACTTTAATCAGGGCACAGGCTTCATCGTTCAGGTCGCGCACCGGGTCAATGTAGGCAGAGATGTCATTGGGCAGTATGCGGAACCGACGTACCGTGAACTCCTGTGCTGAAACTTTTTCTGCGGATGCAAGCAGCAGAAAGCCTGTCAGCAGACAGAACAACAGGGCGGATGAGAAACGTTTCATTGCAGGTTGAAGTTATGAATGTTGAATATTTCGTCCTCAGGCAGTGGGGTATGATCGGCTTGCATACGGGGCTGCCAGGTACGTACATGAATTTTCGGGGCCGTTTCGTCGCGGAAGTCCCAAAGCAGGAACAGATAGCCGTCGTCGGAGTAGAGGTCGGAGCGGTATTTCTGTCTCAGGCTTACGCCGTAAATGCATTTCATGGTAGGATGGCGCATGATGTGGAAATCACTGAACCGGACATCGATGCTTTGGTTGGCCTGGAACACCTGTTTCAGCCGGTCCAGGTATTGCCGTTTGCTCTTGACGTTATAGACTACCTGCGCAGGCGACAGGTAGCCGGTCTCCTGCTGCGAAGTATGTACTACGGTGCCCACTACTATGAGGGCATTTTCGCTGAACAACTGTTCCAGAAAGTCAATGTCTTTGGTCGTGTACGATGTGCGCAGATGCTCCACATAGTTCAGAATCATTTGTCTGTTTTCGGCATCTTTTTCGTCCAGTTTTCCCGATACTACTTTGATGGCCTCCTGGTAGAAAGGATGCTGTCTGCTCACTTTCCTCCAGTCCTGGTTCGCTATGTGACTCGTAGTTTGGGTTGTTTCTCCCGTTGCGGTCGCATTGGTTTCCTGTGGCTGCGTTTTCTGCTCTCCGACGGTATCCGTACGGTTTGCCATATCCTTTTGCTGTTTCTGGCTGCTATTTGTTGTCGCTCGTTCTATCAGGAAGATCTGAGGACACAAACGGCTGGCTGTCGGATCCTCAGCGATGAAAGCATAAGTCGTTTCACTGTATGGATTTCCTTCTGCATCGATCAGCAGATACCGGTCATTCAGCCGTGCTACGGCAAGGTCATCCCTGTAATAATGTCCGATGGAATCGTATTGAAAGCGGACGGTTGTCGGGGTTGGGGGATTGAGTATGCCCCATTGTCCGTTTTTACAGGCTGCCACGAGTCGGTTGTCGGCCAAGTGGATGTTTTCGTAAACGGTTGGGACTAGTGGCTGTCCTTGGCGGTCAATGACGCCCATACCTTCCTTGGTTTTCACAACAGCCATGCCATGTCTGTATGGCAAAGCCAGACAGACGTTGTCGGGCAGGTACAGTTCCGGATCTCCCTGCCGGTTCAGATAACCGAAATGACGGGCACCCAGTTCGCAAAACAGAAGGCGGGCATCGGACAGTCCGGTGTCGAGCAGCGAGTTGGACAGTCGGATGGCCGTCTCTATCTTTCCGTCTCGGTCAATCAGCAGGTAGCCGGTCTGTCCCTGGCTGTTGCTGTTTCCGGTCAGCGCCAGCCCTTCGTGGAAATCGTATGCCCGGTCGTAAATGGGAGGAATGACGATGTTTCCCTTTGTATCCATATATCCGTATTTCCCGTTTGCGGTGGCAAACAGGGCACGTCCCTCGCTGAAGTTGTGCATCCGTACAATGTCGTATTGCGGATATTGGGCGGTTGAGGCTACGTTGTTCCCCTCTTTGTCAATCAGCAGAATCGGTGCGTCTGGCGATTCTTGCGCAAGTGTCACGTCCTCGAAGAAATGTCCGATGCGGGCAAAGCTGCGTTGGCTGACGGGGTGTGAAGGATCATTCAATGCGTAGAGTCGGAAGCGTCCTTCTTCATCCGCCAGGCTGAACATGCTGCCTATCACGGCCGAAGGTTGCTGGCCGAAGCTTTCGCCAGGTAGCAAAACGGTACCGTCGGTTGCTATCAGTCCCCACGATGAACCGTCGTTGCTGAACGGAAGTGCTTCGACGGGATCGGTTTCCCGATTGTGGCAGGCCGACAGAAAAAGAATACAGGCGAACAGGTTGAACCAAAGGATACGGGATGTATGGTCGGTTTGTTGCATAGGTCTATGATTGTTATGTGACAGCAAAGATAACTTAAAAATGAGATGCCTATCCTTCTTTCTCCCGGAAAAATGAAGAAAGGAAGATGGCATCTCCCTACCAGTTAATGCAACGTTATTCGTCCCAATTCTCAAGTTCTCCTCCTATTTCAATCTTTATCTGTTCCGGATTCTTGGAAACCACCAACTGTACCGAATGCTGTATTCCGGTTTTGAATACAAACTTGCTTTCGTACAGGTACGACACCCCCTTCATGATGACTTCTACCAGCGGCTGGCGGTTGTCTATGCGTTGGGGAACAATGATGGCAGCATACGTATGATTTCCCAGATTCTTGGCCTGTATGCTTTGGCGGGTACCGTATGTGTAGCGTGTCACCACGCCGGCACTCAGGTCGATGGTAGCTTCGGGCACCGTGTTGTGAATATATACTTCGGCGTCTTCTGGCATGTCGCCTTCGTAATCTTCACCTTTGACCAACCGGATCAGCATGCGGCTCATGCGGTGGGCAAACTGGAGGTTGACAGGTGCATCAGAGGCACTGACGTTCTTCAGTCCGGCCCATAAAAAGTCGCTCGCTTCGTACCCTCCTTCAGCCGACTGGTCGATAGATACGCTGAAAGGCAGATTATCGACCGACGTTACCGGCTTCATCTGCGGATAGTAAGCATAGATGTTGTAAGTTCCTCCGTCCCAGTACACGGGTTTTTCGGTTGTCCATTGGCTGCCGTCGAAAGTCAGGGCGGCATTGTTCACGTAGTTGCCCGATACTTCGAGGGGAGCATCTTCCCGGGTGATGAACAGTCCAACCCGGTCGCCGTTTTCAAAGGCTGTAGCCGTCACCCTTGAGTCGGCAACAGCCTGCCGTGGATGTACGACGTTGAAAGTCATCACATTCTTGTCCTCGGTCGTCGGTAGTGGCGATTCGTTGTCGCTGCACCCGTATCCGACCATCAGCAGGACTGCCAAGAGTCCGGCTTCCCATGTGTGGTATAACTTGTTATGATGCATATTGGTTAGTTTTTGAGTTTTTGAGTTTTTGAGTTTTTAAGTTTTTAAGTTTTTGAGTTTCAAGAAATCAGTTCAACCAATTTTCTTTAATAAATGTAACAATTTTATCTCTACGTTCTTCTATTTGTCTTTCACCCCATTGTTTTTCTCTTTTAAGTGTTTCGTAGATCTCTTTATGTGAATAGAAAATACTGTTATACATTTCCATTACGTCATTATCTGCAGGATTGTGATTTTTCTTGGAAGCGTTATTACTCCATGTAAGGAGAGACAAATTACCTATATTATTAAGATAGTCATTGCAAAACTCTTCAGAATATTCTGTAAAATCAGGTGTTTGTGGGGTAATATGGTCTAACGTGTTTGATACAGACACATCACGAAAAACATTCGTACATTCATCTGGTGAAAGTAGAGGTTGACGAGCTTTTACACGTAAATAGTTCTCATATTTATATAGTACATATCGTAATTCTCTATGATAATGATACTTATTTACGGTAAAGTAACGCAGGCAGTCTCCATTAAAATCCCAGTACCACTTAAACCCGTGATTGCACTTGTCTGTGAGTTCTGATATAAGGTTTTCATATCCATCAGATTTATAATTTTTGGCTATGGATATTAGATTATTGGTACGATAATTACCCAAAGTATAAGTCATTTTGAATAATATTTTCTCTACCAATTTCAACGCATTGTCAATGGCCGGATTGTTTTTTATATCTGTCCCGTTACTATTATAATGACATAGTTTGAGCACTAATGGCATGGAATTAGCCTTGTCAAGGATGCATACATCAGATATCGGACTATTAAACAGATGCCACGTATTCTCTATTTCACACATCAAAGAATAGGAACGGCACAATTCACTTGTAAAATCGTTAATCCACTTAGTTTTATCATGAGTGCGCAGCAAACTCTCCTTTATTGCTTCTAATGGAGAATCATAACTTGAAAGGAAAGCTGAACAGTGATAGCCTAAAACTGTGTCCTCTTTGGTTTCAAGTCTTTCAACATAGGTATAAATTGAAGCAAATTTAGCTTCTATCGAGTGGATGTTGCTAATGACATTAGTAGTATTGTTCCTATATATTTGGTGCATAAGAAAGGCTTTCAGCTTTTCTAATGTAGTCAATCCCAAGCCTCGGTCATTCTGAAAGGCAAATATCTGGGTAGCTGTGAGCTTTGCTGATTCACCACTTAACACAAAAGTTGTAATTATGGCATTGTCTATTACATAAAACCATTTATAAAGAGTTTCATCCTTTGTTGGTGCAGACATTTTCTCTTCAAAGAATAATATGGCTTCACGGATGCGTTGCTCTGATCGCCTCCCGGTTTCTATCTTATTGTAGTCACCATCACATTTAATAATCACTCGGTTGAAAAAAGAAGAATCTTCAGGGACAGTCTCAAACTTCTGGTTTCCATATCGTGGCTGAAGGTAACGCTCGTATATTTGTTCAGTAGCATATTGTATGTTATTATACTCGAACCTTTCAATTCCACGTTTACGTAATTCTTTAACTAAACAGCTCATAAAAATAACCGTTGTCGTCAGTCTTTGCTGTCCATCAATTAACTCATACCTGTTCCTTGGGGTTTTCTCAAAGAGATAGTGCCCCAAGAAATAGTTGGAACTATCTGGTTGGTCAATAATATCATTCAAATACATTTCAACTTGACCAATACGTCCGTCTTTTCCTACTCTCCAAGAATAAGCTCTTTGATAGCTTGGTATTATAAAGCTTATCATATCTTCGCCAAATAAGCGTCCAATAGTTGTTTGATTGTCCATTCTATGATACTTTTATTTTAAGTTTCGCAAGCTCAAATTGCAGTTGACGAGTAACAAGTTGACGAGTTGACAAGGTGTTTGTAACGAGCCGTCCCAAGCGGCACTTTATCAAACAGGTCATGCCGAACCTTGTAAACTTGTTGACTGAAGCCTTGTTAACCAATAAGTTGAGCACTTGCGAAACTTAAATTATTTAATAAACTGGCAAAACTAAAAAACTCAAAAACTTAAAAACTCAAAACTTAAAATCCTACTTCAGCGGACTCCCTTTGTGAATCTTCGGCGGGAGCTGGTAGTTATGCACACTGCCGCCACTGTAGGGCAGGGTTTCGAAGCTGCGTGTGGTGGCTTCGCTGCTTATCACGTCGTTGGCTTTGAAGTCTTCGTAGCTGAACTCTTCGCCTGCATATTGCTTGATGCGTTTCACGATGGCCATACGGCTGATGGTGCTGTAGTAGGGGATATCGTTGTTCATACAGCTGTTCTGCTCCGAACGGAACACGCCCCGGCTGTGCATATAGCCACCTTCGAAGATATCGACAAAATCGCTGTATTTTTCGTCGAATATCAGCTGACTCCAGGGCACTTCGTTCATTTTGCCGGTCAGCGACAGGTTTTCGTACCAGCCTAAGGCTTTGGCCATGTTGAACTCATAAATATGTCCGCAGCAAGAACATGAACAGAAGTCGATGAACGCATTGTGATAGATGTACTCGTCACCCAGTTTGCCGAATCCGTGTCCGCCTGCTTCGTGCTGAATCACTCCGCGTGTGTCGAGCGGATAACCATACGTGCTGAGCGGGCAGAAGGCAATGGCCGATCCGTCTTCCCACATCTGGCAGATGCCGCCATAGTCGGTGCTGTTGGGCACCACAATGACGAGCGATTCCTTCAGATTGTCCTTTGTCACGGTAGGCATTCTCAGCGCATAGTCAAAGACTGCATCGTAATCGCATCTCAATCCTACGCCGCCGGTATATGTCGTTTCAAATTTGGCATAGCGGATGGTGTTGACCGTACCGATACCTGTTTCCGGCGATACGGCAATGGCAGTATAGACGTTGAAGTAGTCGCGATAGCTCTTGTACGGTTCTATACCGAAGAAGTTCTCTACCTGATCCTGCATGTCTTTCATATACTTGCCGTCCGAAATGTCCTTGGCATCGTATCCATCGCCTAAGAAGACGAGGTTGATACCGCCCCGGTTGCCTTTGGTAGCTTCCTGCAGGTTGATGATTTCGTCTTCGGCATAGATGTAGTCGTATTGCGATACGGTACATTTGTGGCGATAGTCCTGGTCTTTCAGCTTGAACACGATTTCACCGGTACGCATGGGGCTTCCCGATGACATCTGATGGATGGTCAGCGTCACTTCTGTCTTCTTGCTGCCCTCGTTCTGCGACAGCGAGCACCAGTCCGGTTTGCTTTCTACTATCCAGTCGCCTTCCGCATCCACAATCAGTGTACGGGTACATTCGGTATTGATGGCGTTGGCTATGCTGGGCCGGCATACCAGCTCGCGATGGGCGGCAATGCGCTTGAAGTCGCTCCACCCCGATGCTGCCTGATATTGCTGAATGGCACTTTCGGGTACTTCGAGGGTGAAGTTGTCTTTGGCTACACCGTCGAAGGCTCCAGCCTGTACATGTGGCGGTATGGTTCCTTTGCAGACAATGCTGCCGATGCCATAACATTGGTAGAATGCTTCGTTCTGAATGCTTTCCAAACTTTCGGGCAGGATGATGCCCTCCAATCCCCAACAATTATAGAAAGCGCCTTGGCCAATACTTAAGACTCCCTCCGGTATTTCAAGGGTACCCATCAGACGCCAATTGGATCCGCTATAATAACTGCCAAAAACATTCGAACCAATGGTTCTTAGTCCTTGTGGAAGTTTCAGTTCTCCGGAAAAGTCGCAGCCGCAAAATACACTGTTGCTGAGTACGACTAAGTCTTTAGGTAGTGTCAGTTCTCCTTTGAAGTGAGTATCCTGAAAAGCCGCTTCACCGATGGTTATAATACCGTCGTGTAAGGTCAGTGTTCCATCAAATCCGCATGATGCAAAAGCAGTTTCCGGAATGGCTGTCACTTCTTGCGGAATGGTCAGGCTTCCGGTCAGATTCCTGCAATTATGGAAGGCTCCGGATTCGATGGTTTTCAGTTTGTCAGGCAGGTGTAGCGAACCATACAGATTGGTACATTCTGCAAAGCAGGTAGTGCCTATGTATTCTAGGTTAGTGGGTAGTATCAGTTCGCAGGTAAAACCACAATATCCGAATGTACCGCCATACCACCAGCGGTCCCAACCATCTCCAATAGATGTCACTGTACTGGGTAATGATAATGTTCCGGTTAGTGACTTACAATTATAAAAGGCACCGGCTTCAATACTTATTACCCCTTCAGGTATAATTAATGAACCGGTTAAGTTTTGACAATCGGCAAAAGCCGCAAGGCCTATTTTGGTCAGTTTGTCGGGTAATACAAGATTTAAAAGAGAGGTTTTATAGCGCATAGCTTCGTAAGGCATCTCGTAATCATTGTGAGGATAATTGCCTACATTTCCTCCTGTCAAAGTTTGTTCTCCTCCACGAATGATTACTTCCTTTAAATTTAGTGAGTTTAAAACATCCATCGAATCGCGCATGAAGTAGAAGTCCTCTGAGTTTATCTCTCCCGTAATCTTCAGATTCTGCAATTTCCTGTAATCCTTTCCGGCTGCCGTAATCGAGTCCTTCAGATGTCCGGCTGTAGAGTTGATGACGATGTATTCCTTCATGGTGGCATCGTGCGACACGTCGTCGTTCTCCCAGGCGGTGATGGATTCACCTGCCAGTTTGAAGGTATATTCGCCCGTCGATTCCTTTTTGTTCACCTGGATGGTGAAGTTGTGCATCTTGCCGCTGACGTAGGTGAAGGCTTCGTCTTTGCTGAAGTTATAGACTACGCCGTTGACGGTGATGCTGAACAGTTGTGTGCCTGCCGAAACGGTTTGTGGCACTACGATGCCGCGGAATACGTCATCTTTCACGTAGGGGATGATGCCGGTAGGGCTTACTTCGCCTGTAGCACTGACGCTTCCATCGGCCAGGTTGATAACGGCTTTCTGCTTGGTGTTCTTTATCAATACCTGTTTTTCAAGTCCGGCCCATTCACCTTCGGCAAAACCTTCGCCTTCGGTCAGCGTGATGCGTGGGCTACTCATGCGGTGGCGCATCGGCAGCCGGATCACCCTTTCGGTAGGAGCCACGTCGGCAGCCTTTCCCCACAGGAAGTCGCTGGCTTCGTAGCCGCCCATTTCGTTGCTGGTGGTAGAAGTGGACTGATCTTTTTTCACTTCGAAAGCATAGGCATTGACGTCCTCGGGCGAGCCAAAGGGGTAGTATCCGTAAATGTCGATGTGCGTATGATCGTCTTTCCAATAGACGTCGTAAGCCGAGTTCCACTTGTAGGCGGCTTCGTCGAACGTATGCTTCACGTTGTTGCCGCGGTTGCCGCTGTTTTGCAGTGTTCCCGGCGTGCTTCCCTGATAGTCCACGATATAGACTCCCATGACGTCGCCGTCGCAGAAACCGTTGTCGTTGACACGCGTCACGGCTACCTGTTCTATCTCTCCGGACAGTACGATGGGGCGTCTGCTCTCCTCCTGCGATCCGTTCGGACCGAAGGTGTCATCGTTGCACGATGCCAGTGCTCCGACGAGCATCAGCATGGTCAAGCTGTGAATGATGTTGCTTCTCATATATGAGTTCTATTTAATTTATTTAAGTTTCGCAAGTTTATTAATAGGTTGTAGTTCAGGAGTTAAGAAGTTAAGGAGATAAGCCAATACCTTATTCATCATTCTTCATTTTCTCGTCTATTGGCTTTAACTTCTAAGCCCACCTTGGTGGGCGATAACTTCTTCTAACTCCTTTAACCTCTTCAAGTTTGTTCTGTTTATTCAGCTACTCCGCCATGGTCCTCACCATCGTCAGTCCAGTCGCCGATGTCCACGTTGATGCCGTTGCTGGTTTTCTTGACGGTGATGGTGAACGTATGCCGTTTTCCGCCGACAAAGCTGAATTCCTTTTTCAGGTTGAATTCCCGTCCGTCGATGGTTATGGTGAACAGGTTGTCGGTCATCGCGATGCTTTGCGGAATGATCAGAGCCTTGAACTCGTTGTTCTTGCCGCGCAGGAAGGATACCGATTTTTTCTGCGTGCCGGGACTGACACTCCCATCTTGCAAGTTCACCGTAGCCTGGCACACAGCCTGGTTCAGCCTGACACGTACGTCCGCGGCTTCTATTCCTTCGGTGGTGAATCCGTTTCCCGCACTGACTTTGACCACCGCACAGCTGAAAAGATGGTTCAGCGTGATGCCTACCGCCTTTTCGGTAGGCGAAACTTTCAGCGTCTTTCCCCACAGGAAGTCGCTGGCTTTGTAATTCGTCTCGGTGTTCTGGTCGGTCAGCGTTTTCACAGGCAGCGCCTTGACGTCGGCAGGCGAACTGCTGTAGGGATAGTATCCGTAGAAGTCGGCCGGAGTCGTTTCGTCCTTCCAATAGATAGGTGTGTCCGGCGTCCACGCTCCGTCGTAGGTGAATCGCATGTTGTCCACATGGTTGCCGGTCGTAAGCAGCGGTCCGGCTGTACCATTCTCGTAGTTCACTACATAGAGGCCGATGTGATCGCCGGTCTCAAATCCCGTATCGGTAGCCCGGGTAGAAGTAGCCGTAATGCCACAGTTGAGGGTGATGGGTATTTTCCGGACTTCGGGTTCCGGTATGTCCTCAGAATGTTCGGACGAGCATCCTGCCACAGACAGTGCAAGCATGGTTGCACACAGAAGTCGATGATATATTTTCATACGCTTAAATTGAATTTGTTACAAAAGTAATAAGCCTGTGAAAAATTGTCAAGTTCATAATGGTTCATACTGAAAGATAAGTGGAAGATTCGTCGGCGATGAGGCTGCAATGCCATTTCAAACTACCTATAGGTAATTGGCAAACTACCTATAAGTAGTTCTTCAACTACCTATAAGTAATTGAATATTTACCTATAGGTAGTTTGAAGTGGTTAACTGCTGCGATGTTTCTGCATCTATGGTTGCAGCGTTGCTGCATTTATGGTTGCGGTGATGCTGCATCTATGGATGCAGTGATTAGAGGATAGAAAACTTTTCCGACGTCTGTCTTTTCCCAGTAAGCTGAAAATCCTGTTTAAAAGAATTGTTCTTATGATTGTGATAATATTTATATGTTTTTCAACATGGTATGGTGATTTTTTTATTTGTTTTGTTGATAATATAAATTATATTTTTGAAATTTGTCAACCATATATTAGTATTATATGAAAAGTTTTTTTCCAGACAAATTGAAAACGGCACGTATGATGCGTGGGCTTTCTTTAGAGGCACTATCTCTCAAAATGGAGGGCTTGGTGACCAAACAAGCCCTTTCAAAATACGAAAAGGGTAAAATGCAACCTTCAGAGACAGTATTACAAGTTTTGGCAGAAACATTGCAACTACCGCTTGGATATTTCCTCCAGCGAAGTGTTGAGGTTGGGCAAATTAATTTTCGTACCGACAGCAGGATGCCTGCACGTTCGGTTGGTCAGATGGTTTCTATTGCTCAAGATCTGATGGAACGTTATTTGCGTCTGGAAGATTCGCTTTCGTTGTCTTCCTCTTTTGTCAATCCTTTGCGTACTTTGGGTATTGCTTCGTCTGATGATGTGGAAAAGGCGGCTGAGAGGCTAAGGTCGAAATGGCAATTGGGCTGTTTCCCGATATTTTCTGTTTACGAGATGTTGGAGAGTGTGGGTGTCAAGCTGATTGAATTTGATGCTGGCGTTTCTCATGTAATGGGTTTTTCTACCTTTGTCAATAAGGATATTCCGTTGGTTGTTGTCAACCTTTCGGCCAATGCGACGGTAGAGCGTAAGCGCTTCACGGCTTTACACGAATTGGGGCATCTGTTGCTGCATTTTGCATCCGATTTGGACGAAAGCTGTTGTGAACGTCTCTGCCATTTGTTTGCCGGTGCGGTGCTTTGTCCGTCGTCTGTCTTTTACAAGGAATTGGGCAAAGCGCGTACTTCGCTCACCTTGAATGAACTTGTCAGTCTGAAGAATCGCTATGGCATCTCCGTCTCTGCCATTGTCCATCGCGCCAAAGACCTGGGTGTCATATCATCCCAATATTACAACGACATTTTCAACAATCACATTCATGCAAACCCTATGGAGAGAGGATGGGGAGGGTATCCCATTCCCGAACACACCGACCGCTTTGAAAGACTGTTGATGCGTGCTGTTGCCGAAGGGTATTTTTCTGTGGAGGAGGCAGCAGAACTTATTGGTGAAAATGTGTGTGGGTATAGGGAAAAATTGAATATATTGTGATAGATGAGTATATTATATGTACTCACAATTTTATGAGATGATTTTAATTTAAGTAGAATTTAAAAACAAGATAGAATATATGAGAATACATTTGAAAACGACAGCTAATGACAGACTGGTATCTTTTGATTATCAGAAGAACTTGGTAGGAACTTTGCATAAATGGCTAGGTGAAAATGACGAGCATGATTTAATGTCACTTTATTCTTTTTCCTGGTTACATGGTAGTGTGAGAGAACAAAACGGTTTAAATTTTCTCAAGGGAGCTTCTTGGTTTATCAGTTTTTATGATGACACTAAAGTGAAAAAAATTGTATCCGATATTCTGAAAGAGCCTGAGATGTTTGCAGGAATGCGAGTAATAGATGTAGTCATTGAGGAGACTCCGGATTTGTCTTCTCGGGAATTATTTTATTTGGGTAGTCCTATTTTTATTAAGCGGGCGACCATTCCGGGAGGTAAAATTCAATATTATACATTTGATGATGTTCAGTCCAGTGAACTGATGAAAAACACTTTGATTCATAAAATGGAAATTGCAGGATTACCTTTTGATGAAACATTGGATATATCTTTTGATTTGACTTATGCGAAGAAAAAGATTAAATACATCAATTATCGTAATATTAGAAATAAGGCTAATATGTGTCCGGTTTATATTAAGGGTAAGCCAGAAAGCAAGGCTTTTGCATGGAATGTAGGCATCGGTAATTCTACAGGGATAGGTTTTGGGTCAATATATTAATCATAGATTTTAATTCAATGAGTATGTATTATGTAGTTAAATATACGGGGAAGTTCGGATTTATAAAACCTTGGACTGCTGTTCGTGACGGATTGACTTATAGTCAACAGTTTTTATCCCCGTCAACATTGGAAGGTATAGAAAAGAAACTCTTTCCTGAGACTCTTACTCAAAATGGGGTGATAAGTAAAATAAAACGTTATCGGTTATCTTATTCATCCATTGATGTGCAGCAAGAACAGACTCAAACAAGGGGATTTAATGGTAAGAAAAAAATACGGGAAAGGTCTGTCTTGAATCGAGGAATTATGATTGACCCTATACTGTATTTGGCGTTTGAGGATTATGATGAAGCATTAATGGCAAGCAAGCAACATGTCTGTTTGTGTCGTAATGAAGATATACTCCTTCCAGATTCTATGATTGAAGAGATGGATGAAAGCAGTTTTAATTCCATTAAGGGGTTTGAAATGCGATTTGGCAAGTCAGAACAATCTTTTATGGTTGGATACAGTCGGTTTGATAATTCACCTATGTACGGTTGGTTGGAGATAGATGGCCAATCTATATTGTGATTTTATGGAAAATAGTAAGTATGATTACATATTAGCTAAGCATGAGGATAATGGCTTGATTCCTTTGTCTAAGCATCTGCTTTTAGTTGCAATGGCTGCCGAAGTTATAGCGCGCAATATTGGACTTGACGCTTCTTTAGCCAGAAAAGGAGCCATATTGCATGATATAGGCAAGGCAAGTAGTGTTTTCCAGAAGACATTGAAACATGGGTATGTGCGCCCTTGTGATTTTATTTTCAGGCATGAGATTGCTTCTTTGTTCTTTCTTTCAATTTTGGAAAAAAGGGAAAGAGAGGTCGCAGTCGAAATGATAGCGGCACACCATAAGTCTATTTATAAAGATATACATGAACTGGGGTTGCTGGACTTGGAAGATATGGAAGACAGTTTTGGCATCCATTCCAAAGACTTTACTTCATGGGTTCCTGATGCTTTAGGTATATTGTCTTCATTGGGTTTAATCGTCCATGAGATTACGTTAGACGAAGCAGAAGATAATTATAATTATGCGCTATCCTATTGTGAAAAAATTGGTTTAGGCTTTTCTGTATGGAAAGGAGTTTTGATGGGAGCTGATCATTTGGCATCAGCTTTGGGTGATAAAACAGAAGATGAAATTGGCAAATTGTTTATCTTGCCGGATTTGTCGTTTTACTGTAGACAAAACAGTTTGTATCCTTTGTCTTTATGTAAGGCTGATGATGTGCGTAAACATACACTTGTTACAGCACCGACAGGAGCTGGAAAGACCGATTTTCTGTTAAGGAGATGCAGGGGACGTGTGTTTTACACTTTGCCTTTTCAGGCTTCTATTAATGCTATGTATGACCGCTTGAAATCGGATTTAAAAGATACGGATGCGCAAATTTATCTTTTGCATGCAGCTTCTAATCTGAAATTGGAACAAGGAAAGTGGGAGGAACGTATTATGCAAAGGCACATAGGAGCTTCCATAAAAGTGATGACTCCCCATCAGATGGCTTCGATTGTTTATGGAGTGAAAGGATATGAGGCGATGCTGGCCGATTTGTATGGATGTGATGTTATATTAGATGAGATACATACTTATTCCAGTGAAATACAGGCTATTGTGCTGAAAATTATTGAGATACTGGTGAATGTTGAATGCAGGATACATGTGGGAACAGCTACGATGCCTCGGGTCTTGTATAATCGGATATTGCAAATACTTGGTGGAAAATCAGATGTATATGAAGTGTTTCTTTCTTCCGATGAGTTGAATGAGTTTAACAGGCATGAGATTCATAAAATAAATGGAATGGAGGATGTTCGTCCAGTAATGGAAAAAGCCCTTGCCGATAATAATAAGATTCTTGTGGTATGTAATCAGGTCAAGAGGGCACAAGCTGTTTATCTGTCGCTTCAGGCGGATTATCCGGATATTCCTGTCATGTTAATTCATAGTCATTTCAAGAGGATAGACCGTCAGTATTTGGAAGATCGTTTGAAGAACCATTATAATATCAGTAAGGAAGCATGTATAGTGGTATCAACCCAAGTCGTTGAGGTTAGTCTTGACATCAGTTTTGACATGATGATAACGGAATGTGCTCCAATTGATGCGTTGATTCAGCGATTTGGTCGGATAAACAGGAAACGTAGCAGTGAAACGATAGGCCATTATAAACCGATTTATGTGATAGCTCCTTATGCAGGAAATGACGCATTGCCATACGATGAAGAGGTTCTTCGGAGAAGTTATGCAGTTTTGCCTAATAATGCCGTTTTGGAAGAAAACAAGGTTCAACAGATGTTGGATGAGGTTTATCCTGACACCCGTTTTATGAATATTGATTATTCAGGTGTTGTTTTTAAAGATAATCAATGGATGCTTAAGAAGTTATGTCACTGTGCCAAATCAGCTTTGTTGGAGGCACTGAATATCAATTCTGTATCCTGTATTTTGGAATCGGATGTAGAATCATATAAAGAAGGAGATAGTAGTGAACGGATTAAAATGGAGATACCCATGAGTTTTAAATCTGTTGGATTTAATCGTTTACAAGTCGTAAAGATGGGAACATATCCATTTATAGTGCCGGATAAAAGTTATACTGAAAGTATGGGATTGGATTTGGCGTATGCCAAACCTGAGTATTATAAACAGTTTGAAATGTTGTAAGTATGGTAACGTCTGTAATTGGTAAAATATTTTTAGAAGCATATAATGCGAAGTATGGTACTTCGTATAGTGCTGAGCAGTTTTTCTTGGAAATCTTTTATCCATTATTTTTCGATAGTAATAAGTATCTGTATTGGGTGCAGAATTCATCCTTTGTGCAGATGAAAAAAGGGCAAAATGTTGAAACCTTGACAAATGATGAAAGAAAAGAAAAACTTAATAATTTTATTGAGAAAATTAATAGTGGGGTTGCTGATGCAAGTATTGCTATTGGCTATCCTGCTTCTGAAGAAAAAGAATACGCAACAACCTCTGGACAGGTATCTAACTTGTCTTTTCCTATATCTAAAGAGGATATATATTGTTCATGGTTTGGTTCGGCATTAGGAGTTGGAGTACAGGGAGGTATATCTATATTTTTCTACAATGTTAACATTCTTTTGGATGTGTATGAAGGATGGAATCTTTATAGAAAGGCTATTGATAGTATAGATAAACTTCCAAGTAACAAAATTATGACTTGGAATGGACAGTGGTTAGCTCATAGATATAGTCGTTTTTTTAATGAAACTGATAATATGTCTGGTTTCAATCCTTATACTATAAAGAATAATGAGTTTTCTATAGATACAGTTTCGTGGACAAGAATTTTAATTGGAATAGCTAAAAAATGTTCTAATAAGCAGATGATGGGGTATGTGTATAGTTATGGGCAAACAAATACAACAATAGGGTTTATACCTTTTGATTTATCTCAAATTGCAAGTCCGGTGGAATTGTATCAGCGTTTTTTTGGAATGGATTCTGGTCATAAAGCTGAAAAACTTTGGGGAACAGCTATTGGATTTGCTAAAGCATGTCAACAGGGAGTTATTGGGCTTCGTGCAATGGAACCTAAGGGATTAAGAGATTATATAGAAAAGGGCAAAACGCCTAAATTGTCAGATAAAGAAGAACAAATAATAATTTTTAATGTGTATCAAAGTTGGATTATGGCAATGTTAAACAATCAAGATTTATGGGATAAAGCTCAAGAGTTCGCATCTGAGCTTTATAAATACAGTTTGAGTGGCAACAGAGCTAAGACTGTAAATATGAACAAAGTAAAGATGGTGTTGGAGGCAAACAATAAGATGAATTTTATGAAAAGTATGGTGGATATTGTTGGAGATGTAGAGGGCGTGGACAAAATGAAGGAAATAGCTTCTGTTGTAAATACCATGCCAGCAGATAATGTACCTTATTTTCTTACTTTAGTTAGATTTCATTATGCAATATTGATTAATAATAAAAATTAATAGTTATGAATCCTTACATTTATTTGCGCGCGTTAAAGCATGCAGAACACACGGTATTTTGTGTTGAAGATGGTCAGAAAACTTATCTCGACACCCAATTTGGAAGATATTTAGCTTTTTCTAGTGGACAGCAAGTTAAACGGTCTGTGCTTCAGGCATTAACTGATAATTTGAATGTTCCAGTCGCTCCTATTACGTTTAATTACAATATTACGGCGAATAATGAATTGGAAAATAAAGAACCTTGGTCTCCATGTGATCCAACTTATATAGATCAATTATTTGGGGGATGGATGCGTGCAAAAACTGCCACAGGAAAAAGTGGTAAAAAAGAGTCAGAACAAACTAAGGAAAATAGTGTACTAAAACGTAGAAGTCCGTTGTCTATATCGGCTATGCGACCTTTGCATCCTTTATTGGCGGGTATAGAAAGGGAAAATATCACTTTTGATAGGAGTGATAGGCCGGATTATCATCCTGTAAATGTACGTATGAAAGGTTCTGATAAGTTGTTAACGGAAGAAGAAATTGAGAATTTTTTAAATGAAAATAATCGTACTTTGTCTCGTAGAATTTGGATTCCTGAAAACAAAAGAACTACAGGACTTTTTGTTTATGACATTGCAATTGATTTGCGCACCTTGTTTTGTGTATCTGTAAATCAGCACGAACCGGAAATTACAAAAGAGATGATTGATTCTTTAAAGGAAAAAGGTTGGATAGAGAGTGTGAATGCCTTTGGGAAGTGTTTGGTTTTGCCTAAAGAAGAGCGTGAAAAAGTAATTCCTGCATTGGCGGACGCTCTGATAAATTGGAGAATCACTTCCAATCAGGCTCGTACATTCAGTTTGATGGAAACGTTAGCTGTAGCTATAAGCGATAATGCGAATACGATAGCTTCTGCTATCCGTGCAAAATTGATTGATGATGGTGAAAAACCAAAGGCTAAACCGATAGTGGATGAGAATGCGGGTGCTGAATTATACGTTACTTTGCCTTGTGCCAGCTACATTGTGACAGAATCGGAATCAGCCGAAGCTTTGAATAATGCTAAAAAGTCTCTTGTAGATAGGATGATAGCATTTGATTACGAGCATCAATTATAAAATTGAGATGTATCAATGGCTTCCTCGTGAAGTCATTGATACATGTGTTTTTATACGCTACGATGGGAATTAACGGCACACATTTCAACTATTACCAAGTTTGCAAGCGCAAGCTATGGTTGTTTGCTAATGGGATTAATTTTGAACATACTTCAGACCTGGTTTATGAAGGCAGGCTGATTCATGAAGACTGTTATCCGCAGCGTTCGGCTAAATATGAAGAAGTGGAACTTGATGGTATCAAAGTGGATTATTATGACGCCAAGAACAAGGTTATTCATGAAATCAAGAAATCGAACAAAGTGGAGGTGGCCCATGAGTGGCAGTTGAAGTATTACATTTATGTGTTTGAACGAAATGGGATTGAAGGAGTGAAAGGCGTTTTGGAATATCCGGTATTGCGCAAAAAGCAGGAAGTGTTTTTGGCTGATTGGGACAGGCAGAGGATTGAGGAGATGATGACGGAGATTGCTGGAATAATTTCGGATGACAAATGTCCGCCTGTCGAAAAGAAGGCTTTGTGCAGGAATTGTAGTTATTATGAATTTTGTTACAGCAAGGAGGTGGACGAATGAAAAAAACTTATTACTTGTTCAATCCCGGTGTGTTGGAACGCAAAGACAATACTTTGAAGTTTACTCCGGTGGCGGAAGACGGCGAACTGTGTTCCACAGGTGCGCAGTCGCGTTATCTTCCCGTAGAGGATATTGCAGAATTTTATGTATTCGGTAGTTTACGTGCCAATAGTGCACTGTTCAATTTTCTGGGTCAGAAGGATATAGCGGTCCATTTTTTTGACTATTACGAGAACTATACCGGTTCGTTTATGCCTCGTGACGGATTGTTGTCCGGACGGATGTTGCTGGCACAGACGTCGCACTATCAGGATAAAAAGAAGAGGATGGTCATTGCCAGAAAGTTCATAGAAGGTGCCGCCTATAATATGGTTAAGAATCTGCAATACTATAACCGTCGTGGAAAGGATATGGAGGATATCATAGAATTGATCGACAGTCTGTGCCAGCGTATTCCGCAAACTTTGACGGTTGAAGAATTGATGGGGATTGAGGGGCAAATCAGACAATATTATTATGCAGCCTTTAATCTGATAATCAATGATTATGATATGGATGGCCGTTCTAAACAGCCACCTCGGAATGAGGTCAATGCCCTGATTTCATTCGGAAACATGGTCTGCTATACTTTATGTCTTCGTGCCATTCATCAGACACAGCTGAATCCTACAATCAGTTATCTGCATCAGCCGGGGGATCGCCGATATTCGTTGGCATTGGATTTGGCCGAGATTTTTAAGCCTTTCATTGTCGACCGTGTGATTTTTAAAGTCCTCAATAAAAAAGAAATCCAGCAGAAGCATTTTGATAGAAAGTTGAACAAATGTTTGCTGAATACGGCGGGAAAGAAGATATTTGTAAAGGCATTGGAAGATCGTTTGCAGGAAACGATTCAGCATCGATCATTGAAACGTCAGGTCAGCTATCGTCATCTGATTAAATTGGAGTGCTACAAACTGGCCAAACATTTATTGGCTATGGAGGAATATAAACCGTTTAAGATGTATTGGTAACCATGTATGTCATTTTAGTTTACGATTTTGGCGAGAAGCGGGTGAACAAGATGCTGAAGCTTTGCAGAAAGTATCTGAACTGGATTCAGAATTCTGTTTTTGAAGGTGAGATTTCCGAGGTTCGCTTGAAAGAACTACTGATGCAGAGCGAAGCTTTTATGAAAAAGGAAGAGGATAGTATCATTATTTTCAGCGGACAGTCACAGCGGGCTTTAGACAAACAGATTATCGGAAAGGAACGCAGTGGAATCGATCTCTTTCTTTAACATACGGGATAGAGTTCATTTGTCGGACACGTCTTGTCGTGTATTCTTTATATCAGCTTATTGTCCAATTCGTTCTATGACTTATTGAAAAACAGATATTTAACCAAGTTGTCGATGCCTATGCGTTTTTTTATAATCACACATCGACATTTTTTTATCATTAAATTTATATCTTTGTAATTCGTAAAGAGCTCATGTTCAGGGATGAATTTTTTATTGAGTCGAGCCTTTTAATCGTACCTTATGGAATTGAAACATAAGAGCGCACAGGCTTATGAGCCTCAGTCTCTTGCTTTTAATCGTACCTTATGGAATTGAAACACCCGTATCCGGGATGGGAAATCACGAAGAACCGTCTTTTAATCGTACCTTATGGAATTGAAACGATGTACCTACTCTTGGGCAGGGAGGCGGTGCTGGACTTTTAATCGTACCTTATGGAATTGAAACTTTTGACCGTTCAGGTCGTACAGGAGCCAACGTCGTCTTTTAATCGTACCTTATGGAATTGAAACGGGTAACGCTTGTGTATTCAGCGCCCGGGTGCCTGCTTTTAATCGTACCTTATGGAATTGAAACGACTATCAGTTGCTTCGACGTCAGTACCAGCCACCTTTTAATCGTACCTTATGGAATTGAAACCCGCAAGCGGCGACCTCATGCACCTTGCCCCGCCCCACTTTTAATCGTACCTTATGGAATTGAAACAGACGTTGCTCGACCACTCTATGACCGGGCGGAAGCCTTTTAATCGTACCTTATGGAATTGAAACAGTGAAGACTACCTTGCCATCAAGCAGCAGCTCGACCTTTTAATCGTACCTTATGGAATTGAAACTTAATTGTCAGAGAACCTACAGCCAAGTTAGTCACACTTTTAATCGTACCTTATGGAATTGAAACCTCTACAAATTGCAGATACTCGTTAACCGGTTCACGTCTTTTAATCGTACCTTATGGAATTGAAACGGTAACTGAATCGGACTGGAACTGAGCAGCCGACCGTCTTTTAATCGTACCTTATGGAATTGAAACCCAATCGTCATGCTTGAAACATTTACCGCGGTAGGTCTTTTAATCGTACCTTATGGAATTGAAACTTATTTACCACGTAAAATTTGCGCACATGGTCAAAACTTTTAATCGTACCTTATGGAATTGAAACTTATCGGGGCGGGGTGCGGCTTGCCGCCCCCTGCTGCTTTTAATCGTACCTTATGGAATTGAAACATTTATGTTCGTAGCCGTGCTAAGGTACTTTCCTTCTTTTAATCGTACCTTATGGAATTGAAACTAATTTCGTGACCGTACTCTTTTTGGTCATAGTGTCTTTTAATCGTACCTTATGGAATTGAAACCAGAATCCACTGTCGTCACAGTGACCGGCTCGAACTCTTTTAATCGTACCTTATGGAATTGAAACTCGACCACCAGCGTAGCAGCAGCCACAGCACCCAAGTCTTTTAATCGTACCTTATGGAATTGAAACGTGCTCATGCGGAAATCGAATACCTTGTTTGCGTAGGCTTTTAATCGTACCTTATGGAATTGAAACTTCATATATGAAATGTATTGTAGTTCTTTCTTCTTTCCTTTTAATCGTACCTTATGGAATTGAAACTGGATTCGCGAGGTGTGGGAACAAAATGGATTGATAACTTTTAATCGTACCTTATGGAATTGAAACTAAGGAGAGAACCTTTTGCCATAATGTAATTATTTTTCTTTTAATCGTACCTTATGGAATTGAAACCGGCTTATCCTTTACTTCGAGTAGCTCCAATGATTCTTTTAATCGTACCTTATGGAATTGAAACGTATTGATGTCGAGTAGGTCTTTTGCGTGAGCTTTCTTTTAATCGTACCTTATGGAATTGAAACCGAATAGGTTAACATGATAGGGCTTTTTCGTTACCTCCTTTTAATCGTACCTTATGGAATTGAAACACAGAAGCCACCATTTGCCACGTGCGCCCCATGTGACTTTTAATCGTACCTTATGGAATTGAAACTGTGAAATGAAGCCGCCAGTGACATTGTAGGCTTGCTTTTAATCGTACCTTATGGAATTGAAACCCGCAAGCGGCGACCGCTCCCCCCGGCACCCCCTGCCTTTTAATCGTACCTTATGGAATTGAAACATGGTAGTTGATGCATTGATAGTCAGAGAACCTACACTTTTAATCGTACCTTATGGAATTGAAACGAAGTTATCTGATGGAGAACCGTTGAGCGGTGGCTCCTTTTAATCGTACCTTATGGAATTGAAACGAGCTAATAAGCCCGGGGTAAATATACGCGATATATATCTTTTAATCGTACCTTATGGAATTGAAACCTTTTAGGGAGAAGCTGTGCAGACCATACTGCGCTGCTTTTAATCGTACCTTATGGAATTGAAACTGTTTGGTAGTGGCTCTGCTTCTTATGGCGGTTCCTTTTAATCGTACCTTATGGAATTGAAACAAGAAAGGAGAATCTATATGCTACTACGGAGTGAACCTTTTAATCGTACCTTATGGAATTGAAACCTCGACAAACTGGAGATATTCATTAACCGGCTCACCTTTTAATCGTACCTTATGGAATTGAAACCGTGATAGACTATGCGCACAACCCCGACCTGTTCAACTTTTAATCGTACCTTATGGAATTGAAACTTAATTTATCAGCCACGAAAAGATGGAGTGAAGCCACTTTTAATCGTACCTTATGGAATTGAAACAAAACAAACGTACTTCTTTTGTTGCGATTAAATTGACCTTTTAATCGTACCTTATGGAATTGAAACCTAACAGAACTAACAACAAGTGCACTAACTGGCAACCTTTTAATCGTACCTTATGGAATTGAAACCGTGAAACACGCCGCAGGGGGGCAGCGGGGGGCGGCTTTTAATCGTACCTTATGGAATTGAAACATCTGACATTTTGCTACGCGTCGAAGTCGATTTGATCTTTTAATCGTACCTTATGGAATTGAAACTTTGATCTAATTGCTTGTTAGTCACCTTGATATTTTCTTTTAATCGTACCTTATGGAATTGAAACCCTGTCCGTTCTGATATCGTATTCAGGCAACGCTTCCCATCGACAAAGGAAACAGAGTTGATGACAAAGTGGCAGTGCAGATGCTCCGTATTCAGATGGGTCGTTACCAACACCTGATATTTCTTGCCCCAAACGGAATTTGCGAATTCCATTCCGATATGTTGGGCAAGCTCCGGTGTGATGTCATTCTCCTTAAAGCTGAGATAACCGTGGTAGGCTTGAATGCCGTCCGTCTTGTCGAACTGTTCCTTGACAGTGACAAACTGCTCACGGGCAATAGCCGGAGTGCAGTTGATCCCCTCACAGAATAATTCCTGTTCGGTTTTCTCGCCGTTTTTTACATAGTTGACAACATCACTGAGCGCCTGATAATCGGCATTGTTGTACTTGGATTTTACCTTCGTGGTTTTCTCAGGATTGGAAGCGTAGTCGAGAACGGTTGCAAGGCGAACCGTGACCGGCCACAGCTTACTTACTGCCATTTCAGGCTGCTCTCACCGGGACGGAGAAACTGGCGCTCCACATCTGCCTGAAACTTGTGCAGGCGCTCCAGCTCGCTATTCAGCTTCTGCGTGTCGATAAAGCCGAGGGCGTTTGCCTTGACGGAGATCTGATGGATGTTATTGCCGATGGCGGAGAACTCTCGCATCGCATCATAAAAACGGTCGTCGGGCTTCTCCTTCGGCTCATAACCACGGAGCAACAATCGGACGAGCGCCGCTTCAGGCAGGCAGGCTTTCTTGGCTTTTTTCTGCAAATCCTGCGCTTCGTCACGGGAAAACCAAAACTGCTTCTTGATCGTTCTTTTCATAAATGGACTTCATCCTTTCTCTTGAAATATGTGGTGCTTCTTGCACGGGGTATTAGGGGGGTCCCCCTAACGAGCGATTTACTGTTTTTGACCGGTAGGAGTAAAAACAGTCTGCTCGTTAAGATAATACAGAGCGTTCGGGGGAACCCCGTTCTCATTGAAATCAGCGTTCTTTGTCCGCCCTGACGGGCTTAAAAGGCACGGCTACGATCTCATTGTTGACTCTCATAAAGCGTTCGGGGTATTTGAATTTCTCACGGTATTTCTCCGCAAGGTCAGGCGGGAAGGATTGGAACTTCTCAGCTTCAAAGGGCGCATAGACAATGAAAAACTTCCCACAAATGACGTCCTGCATCTCACGGGAGTGCTCATCATAAACCGCCCGATTCGGGGTCAGTCCGTTGACCTTGCCCTCCTCATTGCAGATGATGGCGACCTCATCCTCAAAGGGCATATATTCCTCAATATCGCCGCCGACCACCTCCTGCATAGCTTCCAAGGTATCGTCGATCTCAATCATCTTGGGATACTTGTTCGGCTCAACAAGCAGGACGGAAATCTTCCCGCTGCCTGCTTCTACCGGCTCCTTGCAGAGCGATTTGTCGAAAGAAATCGACTTGAACCCGATACTGTCTACGAAGTAGAAGCCGGGATTCAGGGTGTCGCTCTCTCTGATTTCGACTACATCCGATACGGAAAGAGAGCGTCCCTTGTAGTCGGCAGGATAGTCGATATTGAACTTCTCATAGATGGCTTCAAGGGAACTGCAATCGAGCTTCCCATCATAAACTCGGTCATAGAGGGCGGGATCGACCTCCTTGGAGTGCTGGAATCGTTCAAGGGTATCCAGTCCCAAGAAGCATACACGGTTGTCGTCCCGATCCGTGTTGATCTGATAAATACTGAACTCTGTCATCGTTCATTCGTCCTTTCTTTGGTTTTGTTGCGGTGGATACCGATCTGGAAACAAAGAAAGTCATTGTAGTCCTTGCCGCAGGGCGGAGGGCTGTCAATGACTTCATACTTGCTCGGCAATATGGTTTTCAGCGCAAGGCTGGCTTTTCTTCCGGCATTATCGTTATCGAAGTGCAGGATGATTTTCTTAATCTGCGGCTTCTCATTGAGGTACTTCAAAAGAGCCGCAGGGGTAGTGCTGTCCTCGATTCTCTCCTTAGGCAGATACACACCGGCGAGGGAAACAAGGTTGTCTTTCCGCCAATCCCTGCCCGCCATCTTTTCAAGTGTCGCATAGGAAAGCAGGTCAATGGCACACTCAAAGAGATGCACCGTGCCGCTGTCGCTGTCTGCGATCCGAAAAGAATAGTGCTTGTCGCTGCCTGAGCAGTCACCCAAAACACGGCGGTCATTGGTCGCTCGGTAGGACGCATAGCGAGGGGTATTTTTCTCATCAAAGCCTACGCACACAAGATTGTGATACGGCAGGCTCTCGAAGATCAGTCCCTTGTCAATGCAGTATTGGATGATGGCATAGTCGATTCCTCTGCAGAAAAGATACTCTGTAATCTTATCTGTGGAAGCACTTTTATCCGGCAGAAGCAAGATCTTCGGCTCCGTTTTCTGCTTGGGCTTGACCGTCACCGTCGGCATCACCGCCGCCTTTCCCATCAGCGTTTCAATCGCCTCCACAAAAGAATAGCCCTTGACTTTCACAAGATAGTCAAGGGCATTGTAGCCGCCGATGCGTTGTGACCACCACATCCACTTGCCGTTAGAAATCTTCAAGCTGTCGTGGGTGCGGGTGGTATAATTGTTGCCGGAAATGCGGACAAGCTCCTGCGGCTCACAGCTTTGCAGATAGGTCAGCAGGTCGATTTGCCGTGCCTGTTCCACCACCTCCGGTGGGATATATGGCATAAAATCACCTGCTTTCCCGTTGCTGTTTCTTCTCCTGCCGTTGCAGGCTCTTATCCGCTTCCGTTTCGATGGAGTCCCGGATGGTATCCATATACTCGGTTTCTCTGTCCTGGAACTCCTTATACACATCACTCAAAGGACACGGGGAACGAAGCAAAGCCTTTGCCTTTTCAGGCTCAAGCTCCAGTTCTTCCATACACATCACGATGTCCTCTCGTATCGTGTATTCGTAGGTATGCTCAAGAATTTCGGATGGCTCCTGACGCACAAGCCAGTCCCGATATTTGTCCTGCGCAGCTTTCATTTTCTCGTAAAGGCGAGCATTGTAATCTGTTTCGCTCATAGCGAACGCCTCCTTCAAAATAGAAGTAGCCGCCTGATTTCTTTTGAAAACCAAGCGGCTAAGCGTGTATATATTCTATTATCTTTCCGGCTCACTTTTGCGCTTTGCACTTCTCTGAACCGGAATGGAGAGCAGCTCTCTTGTGCGCTCTCCGAGTTGTTTTTCAATGGCTGTCAGCCGTTCCTCCGGCAAATTGAGGGACGGATGGCGGGTGAACTTGAAGTCCACCATTCGCCGCAGCTGCGCTTTCTGCTTTGCACCCATTACCTCTTTACACACATCCTCATAGGAAATGCGGTAGGGATTGGAACGGGTCTTTGCGTACGCACTCAGGTTCTTGAAATCATCCGGCATTGCATAGTTGAACAGCGACAAGCCGTTATCGAAGATGGGTGCAGGGGCGATAATTTCGCCCGTGTGATTGTTCCGCAGTAAGCCAAAGTTGCCGAAGTGTCTGTCCTCGTTGTAAATCAGGGCGTCGAAAACCAGCATACTGCAAAGCTGCTCGTAGAACTCGTCGCCCAAGGTTTTGTAATAATCAAGGCAGGCTTTCAGCGTCGTCTTGCGGAGAATACGCCCGATAGGGACGAAAGAGGTATCAATATCCGTAAACAGCCGGCACTTGGAGGCAAGGATACCTTTCCAGTTTTCCAAGTCGTACTGTACGCAGCCGATGCCCATCTTGTCTGCGATCTGACAGGCATAATACTCGCTGTACGGCTCGTTTCCGGTGTTCGCAGCGCCCTCCGTGCCGCCCTTATACAGATAGATGCCATCATCCTCCACAAAGCGCCAAGCCTTCCGCAGCATACCGTTGGTAGTCAGCTCCGGTGAGGTGGAGAATGCCTCCCGACTGCCGCCCACGCCGGTATAAGCTACCAGCGACAGCGCTTCGGAGAAGCGGTTTTCATAGAGGTTATAATCGGCATACTTGCCGTCAAAGTCGGCGGGGACGACCCAATAGCTGTCGTTGAGGGACAGCCCCATACAGACATCAATGATGCCCTTCGTGTTGTTTACGCTCAGTCCCAGCGTCTTTAAGATTTCGTCTACAAACTGCCGGTTCTTCGGAATCACCCGTCGTTCCAGCCACTTCACAACGCCCTCGTTTGTCAGCTCCAAGTCGAGGGGAAACAGCTTTTGCTTTGCCGTTTCGGAGTGAAGAATTGTCGCCTGCAATCCCTCCAAGCCTCTTTCCTCCAGCGTGAAGGTCAGCAGTGTTTCATCATAAAGGCGCAGGCTATATACTTTTTCCATTGTGCTGCTCCTTTCCTCAAGCATTACGGACACATCCTTGTCAAGTGCCTCTGCGATCTTGATCATCAGGTCAAGGGAGAGGTTTTGTGTTCCTTTTTCGATGCGGCAGATGTTGGAACGCTGGGTTCCGATCCGCTTTGCAAGCTGCTCCTGCGACAAACCTTTTTCCAGTCTTGCCTGCGTCAGCTTCTGCACGATGCTTTGCCTTGCTGTCAACAGTTCCTTTTCGGTCATACAAAACCCTCCCTTCCGGTTTGCTATAATGTTATCATATATGATAACGATTGTCAAGAGGTTCGGCTATCTTTCCAAGTCCCTCGGTTTCTTTTCGGGCGGTTCATCACCCTCATCGGGTTCACCGCCGACGATCTCATTTTCACGCTTATCCACATTGAGCAGAACGTTGAGTTCGTTCAGCCGGGCGGTCTTGGTTTTCAGTTCTTCCTCCTGCGGGAACGGTCTTTCCACATCGACCTTCGCAGTTTCAAACTGCTTTTTGAGGTTATCCAGCTCCATTTCGTTCATCTCTAAACGCTTTGGAAGTCCCTCCAGCGCATTATCCAAACGGGTGATGTTACCGAAGGTGTCCGTGCCGAGGGTTACGGGATAACCAAGTTCGCCTTTAAGCCGCACCTTGTATTCTCTTGCTTCAAAGTACAGCTCCATCGTAAAGCCACGGTACTCACCGAGGGGAATGGGTTCGGGATTCGTCATTGCCTTACACACTTCCAAAATGGCGTTACCGGCATCCGCTTTTTCAGAGTAGAAAGCACCCTTGACCGTCATACCCACAAAGGTATCGTCCATCGGTTTTGGATGTTTCGATGCTCTTTCAATATCGGATTTCAGCCCCGCAATTACATCAGAGCGCCGTGCGATCTCCTGCGGATAGAACTTGATGATCTTATCCTCCAAAGCATATTTTTCGGAAAGGAAGCTGGACTTTAAGAGCCGCAACTTTTGAACTTGAATGTCCAAGTCCATCTTCTCTTTGATGTGGGGATTGCCGGTCGCCAGCATTTTGATTTCAGCGTAAGACAGTGCGGTTTCGTCAATATCTTCGCAGGAACGGACGGGCGATTTGCTCGTCATTATCTGCGAAGCAAACTTTTGCTTGCCTTCCACGAGCTGATATAAGTAGGCATCAAAGGTTTCTTCCGTCACGAAACGGTAGATGTGAACCTCTGCATTTTCGTTGCCTTGCCGGATACTTCTGCCGAGCCGCTGTTCCAAGTCAGAGGGTCGCCACGGGCAATCGAGATCGGAGGATGCGGCAAGTTTGTTCTGCACATTCGTGCCGGCTCCCATCTTCTGCGTACTGCCCATCAGGATGCGGACATCCCCTCGGCGTACCTTCTTGAACAGCTCCAGCTTCTTTGCTTCGGTATCTGCTTCGTGGATGAACCTTATTTCATCGGCGGGTACGCCACGGGCAATCAGCTTCTGTCGAATGTCGTCATAGACATTGAAGGAGCCGTCGTTTTTCGGCGTAGACAGGTCGCAGAAAAATAGCTGGGTCAACCGCTTCTCACTGCCACGCTCCCAAGTTTCAAACATAGCGTCCACGCAGGCGTTGAGCTTGCTGTCCTCAAAATCAGGGAGCAACGGGTTGATAAGCCGCTGATCAAGAGCCAGCTTTCTGCCGTCGTTGGTGATCTTGAGCATATTATCTTCCTTGGCATCAACCATACCGTTTCGTACCCTTTCGGCTCTCTCCGCAAGCTCGGCTACCATCTGCTTTTGGATTTCAGAGGGCTTCACCGAGATGTTGTGAAAGACCGCTTTCGGCACTGGCAGGTCAAGCATATCCGCTGTTTTGATGTCTGCGATTTCCTTGAACATCGCCATCAGCTCCGGTAAATTGTAGAAGCGGGCAAAGCGTGTTTTAGCTCGGTATCCCGTTCCCTCGGGGTCGAGTTTGTCAAGATACTTTTTGTGGATTTTCTAAATTAAACGATTTGTCCGTAAAAAAGCCACCCAAAACCTCGTGCTTGCAGATGTCCTGAAACACCGTATTCAAAGGCTTTTTGGCACTTTCGGACTGCTTTACATTTACGATGAATGTTGTCTTTCCAATTCGCTGTGAATAAGAATATTTCTGTTCTTTCATATAGTCAGTTCCTCTCTTTCATAAAATTTGATTGCTGGGCATTCACATTAGAGCACCCAGTAACCGCAGATTTTCAATATATCAAGAAGTCATTAAGTCGTGAGTATAATGGAAATGGTTATCTTTCCATACCACGCTTGTTTCTTCGAGCCTTGATACGCTCCTGTCGTTCTTTTTCCCTTGCTTCTTTTTCGGCTCGTTCCTGTGCTTCCTTAAAAGAAAAAAGTTGCTTCACTTTTTCGGTAAAAAGTTTAGCAACTTCGGGGAAATGCTCCAACGCTTGAAGAAAAGGTCTGCACTTTTCTTTCAGTTCGTTGTATTTAGTTTTCATTCTTTCGAGTGCGTTTGCACAGTCAAAATATTTCTGTCGGTAATAGTTGGCACTCTGCTCTAATTCGCTAATTTCCGCACGACTTGTAATGCCCTCTTTGGCAAGGGCAGTAAGCTCAGAATAATCCTCTTTGGAGATTGCCATTTTACCTGTGATTGTTTTCTGCCCCATACGGTCAATCTCGTTATAGGTTTTAGAAACATTACGGGCAGGCTCATATTTTATCTGTTCACGCTGAATGCGCTTCTGCAACTTCTCCAAGCGTTCCTTGTCCTGCTTGATTTGATATTGCAGGGAAGTCAGGTGTTCTGCTGTACTTCCGTATTCGCCACGCTGAAAGCCTTTGAAGCCTTGCTCCGTCATATGGTTAAACAATTCATCTTGCAGAATACTGTATGAAGCTCGGAACATCGGTTTTCCGTTCTTTCTGAGAAGCGGATTGCCTTTTTCGTCGGTCAGCGGAATATCCGATTTCCATTTCTTTGAATGGCTGATTTGATGAACAACTTCCTTAACCGTTCCTCGCAGTTTTTCATCTTTGCAACGCTTGCTCCATAGGATTTCTTTTTCGACCACAGGCAACACCATAGCGTGCAGATGATAATGGTAAACCTCTTTTCCGAGTTCCTCAGTAGCAGCCACATTGATTTCGTCAGCGTGCATTACAGCCGATATGATATTGTCAGCGCCGAATTTTTCTTCAATGAAATGGAACGCTTCTTCATAAAACTGCTTTGCGTATTCGTAGCCACCGTTACGCTCAAAGTACATTGTGTTCACATCAATCACAATCTCGTTAAAGAGTGTAGCATCTTTTCTCAACCCACGGAGCGACACCAGCCCGTCGGTTTCCATCTGCTTTAATTGTTCCATATAGGTCGGGGCAAAAGGCTTTTTGAAATGCACATTATAGGGTATGCGTTCCTCAATCACATTCATATTTTCATAGGTTTCATTCTTGCGTTCGTTGTGCCTTTCTGCCTTGCTCACATCAGAAGCGGTGTACTTTTTAACCCTTGCACAACTCATATCCGCCTTGTTGTTTTTCGCCATTTTTGCTCTCCTTTCTCGGCAGGGCGAAGCCATTACACAACATTCTTTGAATGTGTGTAACCCACTATGACACTTTCAGACTTCGTCTGCAAAGATGTCGTGGGCAAGGGTGTTCCCCCTTGACCTCCTTTGATACCTCAATCATAAAAACAGACTGTCCCATCAGCAGACAGCCTGCATTTATTCTCTCGGTATATCGCCCATCGGCAAAGACCAGTACCACAGAAAACCTTTCTTTCGGGAGATAACTCCTGCGTTCTTCTTTGCCTTTTTAATGGTCGATTTCCTGAACCCTGCGGCTTCAAGTTTTTCTTCACAATCCGAAGAAAGCATTTCTCCGTCTTTCAGCATTTCAATCAGAAATGCTTTCGCCTTGACTTCCTTATCGTTGGGTCTGCCGATTTTCGGGGCGAGGGATTGGAACGCTTCTTCCGCTGTCATTTCCATTTCGGAAATAAAGTCCACACCTTTCTCAGATACTTCAAACAGAATGGCAGAGCCTGTCGGGGCAAGGTTGGATTTTACCTGCACCAAATATCTTTCCGTAGGTGCTTCTTTGTTCGGTGTGCGTGTGATTGCAAGAATACTTCTTGCAGCACCCGCAATGTCAATCGAACCGTTAGTACGGTAAAGGGGATTGGTATCTCTCATCTTGTTCATATGAGCGATAATCACAATCGCACAGCCTGTATCTTTCGCAACCGCTATCAGATGATTAAACTCGGCTCGTGTTTCGTTGGCATTGTTCATCGAACAACTTTCTCCGATATAGGAACTCATCGGGTCAAGAATTAAAAGTTTTGCGTGGTACATCTCAATCGCTTCACGAATACGGTTATCCCCAAAGGACAAAGATTTTTCATCTTCCTTGATGAAGATGAGGTTTTCTCCGTTCCCACCAGCCGAATTGAAACGAGGGACTACCGTATCATCGGCGTCATCTTCCGTTGTCTGATAGATGATAGTCATAGGCTCGTTTTCTTCCGTTTCGGTGAAGGGCAGAGGTTCGCCCTTTGAGAGCAGGGCGGCAATGGAAAGCATTAGCTTGCTTTTTCCATCGCCAGGATCGCCCTGCAACAGCGTAACCTTGCCAAACGGAATATACGGATACCACAGCCATTTCACTTCTTTCGGCTCGATTTCGCTTGCCTTGACAACTTCAAGAGGTACGCTGACAGTCATTTCATTTTCAATCATTTTTCTTTGTTCTCCTTTTCGATAAATATTTCGGGCAAAGCACCACGACACAGCGGGAACTCTGCTTACAGTCATTCCTGCATTTTCTGCAAAGTTCGTTGTAGGTAATGCGATTTCTTTCATTCAGAAACAATGCCCACTCTTGTTTCCGTTTCTTGCTCATTCTCGGCATAGCAATCAATCCTCCTTTCCTGCCGAAAACATAAAAACCACAGGGAAGATACATTCAGCCTTGTTTGTGTCATTTCCCGGGGCGAAAAACAGGGTAAATATCCCTTTCTAAGCCTTTGAAAAAATCACACAAGGTATTTGTACTAACCTGTGGTTATGTATTGAATTGTGGGTTTTGGGTAACAAAAAACACCGTATTGCTACGATGTTTTTTGTTGTTCATATTCTATTTTGATACTGATAAACTGGAATTTATAGTCCTCTCAAAACCAATTTGCTTTTTCTTCTCGAAATACGGGAATA
>OMCT01000264.1_pt1 | contig 44211 bp, 56 predicted proteins | sample 1674301 | NCBI WGS metagenome assembly OMCT01 (sample SAMEA103958158, study PRJEB25191) | human gut metagenome
CTTAATCTTTGAGCGAGATACGGGAGTCGAACCCGCCTCCCGGGCTTGGGAAGCCCTGTTTGTACATCTGCAACATATTGATACTGAACAACTTACAAAAACAAGAAACAGTCTACTCACAAGTTACTCACAATATTTTTTTTATTTAATTCTATCTTCAAAAACCACCTGTCCTGTTTCATTACATACTATCTGCACAATGCCACCTTTGTAATCTTCAAAGTAGCTTTCATCAGTACCATTGTATTCTTCGATGTAATTAAGACAATATTCCTTTGTCTGCTTCCAGCCCTTCTCGTTACTTGCATTTTCATCATTAAAAACTACATCATAAGTTTTCTTCATAATTTCTCGCTTGACCGTGATGCGTAGGGCTTGGTTAATAATTGCAGGGAGCATTTCTACTCCCCTGTTTAGCTAATCGTCATGCTTGCCTCCCTTGATAACCTCGAATACTCGATGCTCTCTGTCTTCGGAAAGTCTATTGCCTTCTTCGTCGCATATATGGCCATCTTCATTGACCCAATGTTTAGCATTAAGCATATCGTCTACGGCTTTAAGCGTAAAAAGGCACTCTTTCGCTTCCTGTATGACGTTTATTCCATTCTCCTCTGCTTTCTCAAAGTGCTCAATAAAACCGCCATCAAGGTCGCTTACAAAATCATCTGTGTAGTCGCTCATTTCCTCAAAGTATCTCATATTTAGGTCTTTCAGCTCTTTGATCATCTGTCCGTTCGTTCCAATCTCTCCCAACAAAGGCTTTTGAAGAGTTTGTATGAAAAGTTTATGATACTTCTCATTGCACTCCTTGGCCCACTTTTCGAGCGTTTCCTTTTCTACTCCTTCTAACATAATTCTTAAATTATTTGTGGTTATTATCTCTGAACTGCTCGATGCCAAGAAGGATTTTCAGGGCTGTAAGCATTGTGAGATACTTACCTCCTGTATCAATACCCCTCTTTTTGAGCTCGTCCATTATTAAACTTCTCGCAATGCCGATCTGTCTGCTCTTTGATTCGATAGCATTCTTTAGTTCTCTGTTTTCTTTGATACATCTGTACGCTTCATCAACATCTCCGAACTCAGAAAAAGCCAAAAGCCTTTTCCTCATTTTGTTTGCTTCTTTAAAGAGATTCCATCCACGCAAATTTACCAACTTCTCTTTGTATTCTTCTCCGTAATCCATATTTGTAAATTTTTAGTTAATTGCGAGGGAGGTTCTACCCTCCTCTCTGTTTAGCATTATTCATCGACTACGCTATTGTAATCATCGTCATAGATACCGAAAACTCGCAAGGTTCTTGTGTCGATATTGGTCTTTCCCACAATGTAACGCTGTGTCATTTCGATATTTGGCTTACCTCCGTTGGCGTGTCCCATCATGATTGCAATCTGCTCGACCGGCACACCCTTTTTGGATAAATTAGTAGCAAACGAGCGTCTACCCGTGTGCGAAGAAACGAACTTGAACTTTGGTCCAGATTCGTACTTACCGCATTTGAATACCTTGACACGAGTATCGATTCCACAGTTGCTACATATCTCTCGCAGAACCTTGTTGAAGTAAACGTCAACAACTCCGCCAACAGGCTCGTCTGCTGTTCCACATACAAGGAATGGACGTAGCTTCTTGTGAAGAGGAACTCTCACCTCTGCTTTTGTTTTCTGAGCGACATAGACGATATATTTCCCCGTATCATCAATATTCTCGGGAGTGATGTTGTGGCAATCGCTCAGGCGGGCACCGCACAAACATTCAAGTATGAACATTCGCTTAACGTACCGCTCAACAGATCCGTGAGGGATATAGTCGATAAGGCTCTGTATCTCGTTATCATCAAGATATACAGCCTGAACGGGAACCCGTTTAACCCTAAGTATGGAGTCGAACTTTCTGCTCCGTATGCCCTTCTCGTCGTTCTCCCTTATGACAGCCTTTATTGTAGCGCATATCGTTCTTGAAGAGTTAGGCGCGTAAAGTTCCTGTATTTTTTCGGTCAAGTCACGAAGATTGTCGTCAGTAACGTCGGACCACAGTGGCTTGTGCCCAACAAGATCGGAAAATGTGCGTACAACATTGATATACTTAGGGTGTTTCCATATATATGCGCCATAAAAGGTATCATGCCGCCACGAAGAACCGTGATAGTCAGAGAACCACCCCTGTTTTATCGCATACTTGTACTTCTGCTGCTGTTCGTAGGTGAGAAGCCTCTCCCAGTCTCTTGTTTTTAAATGAATCTCTTTCATAATTCTAAAATATTTTGGTTTGATAGTCAGCAAAGGTAGTTATATTTTTCAGTATAAACCAAACCTTTGCTGTTTTTAACGCTAATTTAACCTTCAAGCTCATCGTTAAGCTCTGAGACTATTCTTGCGAGCGATTCAAAATCAATCCATGGGTAGTCTGCTGCAAGGACTTCTTTCTTGACTCTATTGCAGGTTCTCAATGTTAGAGTAATGACTGGTATAGCGGTATAGGTATCGCTTATAGCAATCGAGGTTGCCTCATAGAGTTCTCTGTAGCAAAGAACCGGCTGTTTGAGTTTTATATTAAAGACACCGTATTCTTTCATGATTTCCCTAATGGTACACGCAAGCTCAATTAGGTCAAAACTGCGCATACTGTAAATCTTGTCTTTCAATTCTTTCTTATCCATAATATTAATATTTAATGATAAATTACTTCAACTTCGTCCCAATACTCGTTGCATCTACTTACATACACGAGTTGAACTGGGATGTCGTAGTAATTATCCCAATTCTCAACACGTTCCTTGGCTATACATATTGCGTCGTCGTCAGATTCTGCAATAATATCGCAAGGTTCTTCCATAGGGACTGCTCCTGTATCGTGCAGGAATACATAATTTGCTTGATAGTTATTCTCCATAATTCTTAATGTTTTGGTTTGTAGAAACCGCTACGATATGTAACGGTTTGGTTTGGCTATACTCTGTTCGTGAATCCGATCTCTATCTTATCACGGACAATATTCTTGAATCGACCAATCATCTCATCCAACTCCCATCTTATTGGATTGCTGTAGAGACCGGATGCGTATGTTCTCGCATTCTCAAAAGATGTAAGGATATTACGAATAGCCTGCATCTCATCATCATTGGAATCATAGCAGTCAAATCTGCAAGTAAGTCCGTTGTTGTAGTTGTCGAACTTCTTTCTCGGGTAGGCTTGGTTGTGGAATTTCACGACTAACTCCCTAAGCATCTCCTTGCAGTCAACCATGTCGTTGATAATGTCTTGTAGGTCGTATGGGGCGCCATTTATTCCGTGTCCATCTGGCCCGACCCAATTAATAGCCTCCTCGCTTGGATCAAAGCCTCTCCAGTATTCCTCCAGCTTGTCGGAGAAGTCGCACTCGTTGTCTGTCTCGAACCAGATATAAAAAATGAAATCCTGGTCTTGTGGTGAATGCTTCTCTAACTCGACGCAAACCTCACCTCTTTCGTTAGGTGTATCGCTAACGTTGTAGCTCCAGCCTAAATCATCTGCTAATTTCAAAAAATCATTCATATCTTTAAGTTTAATTGGTTAATAATAGTAGCGTGAAACAATGATGTTCCACGCGTTGTTTTGCTTTTACACAGGCAGAGACACGATGTATTCCTTTTTCTTCTTCCGTGTTCTGCTCTTGACAGCGAACCCGCAAAAATCCCTCAGCCAACCCGCAGCATTGCCTATGAATGGCTCGTTGACAATAAGCATCGGTCGTAGCGTTCCGTTCTTCTTCATGCACTGATAGTCTATAAAGTCGAACGGATCGTCTGGGTCATCGCATTTCTTCTCCCACACGCTCACGTCGAGATAGTCGATGAAGTCTCCCTCGGGAGGGTTGTCCATCTCGATAAATCTTTTCGGAGTGAGGAGAATTGTTTCCTTTGGTTCGTGGGTCATAAAGAAATCCTCCACAACCTCATTGAACTTACTCATGTCCATCTGCTTCTGAACGATACCCTTCTTCTTCATGATATCGGAAGCTTTCAGGATTTTTGTTGCTTTTCTTGCTGTTGTCATAATTCAAAATATTTAAATGGTTAGACAATGGAAGGCTGGAGTTGTATAACTCACAGCCATGTTTTGGCTACAGCCATGAGATAGGAACCGTCTGGCGCTTATCGGCAAGAAGAATGATGTCGTAGTTGCGTATTTCAAGCTTTGCTTCCTGCTTGTCGAGCTTGGCCTTCTCGCGATTGTACTCCTTACTATTTCTTCGCTCCCAGTATCCCATGTTTCTGTATTTCTTGTTGAATGCAAGCTTTTTCTTTGCAATGTCAAGGATAACTTTTGTCATGTCAATATGGTCTTTCCACCACAGAAGGTGCTTCTGTCCGTTAATGCAATCCTTGTCGAGTATCCGCTTTGGGATAGATGCCTTTACATCACAGCTTCTTGCAACAGATAGAAAGTTTTTAAGAAGCATTCTCTTCGCTTCTTCCTCTGACGATACGTCGTATATCTCCATGTGACTGGAGAAACCTTCATTGTTCTTGCACGTTAGTATAAAGCCATCGTTTTGCTTTGTTCTTTCGCACTTGGCGTTCATCACCATGTCTGTCAACTCTTTAATTTCTGCTTTCTTCATAATTCTATTTTTTTGTTTATTGGTTAATAATAGTGGTTTCTGTGCTTGTCGGGCACAGATACCGTTTACAGGCTTTTCAGATAGGTGCACTCAACGGAACATTCAGAGTTCTTCTCGTCCATAAAAGCCTCTCCGTTACTCCAGACTTCGTATGCCTTTTCCCTTGCCTGTTCTACGTTGTCAGCATCTACTTCCGCCCAACCCTTCGTTGTCTCGCTGATACCTACAAAATACTTACTCATAATTCTAAAAGTTTAATGGTTAATGAATTGCAGTCGGCTGCTGCTTAATGAGCAACCGACATTTTTGGCTTTAAACTCGCGCATTCTCTGACGTGGTGTCTTGCTTTAGCTTCGTGATCCTGAGAGCTTTATGCTCGTCTTCAGATGCCGGCTGATTCTTCCGGACTCTGAAGACGATAAAAGAAGCTCTTGTAAATCGTAGTGTCAGACCGACGCGCGAAGGTGACAGGCCTTAGGTGTTGTTACTTAGACTCATTGCAGGCCTTGTTGACCGCCTTTCTGAAAGCTGACTCCTCAGCCCAATCGCACAGCTTTCCGTCAACAGAGATGTTGGATTCTGAGATGAGCTGCTTGAGCACTCCAAGCATTCTCCATCCTTCTTCATCTGCGCCATACTTGACAGCATCGGTATCTATCTTTCGGAGAGATTCCGCTTCGGACTTGCCTACAAAACGAGCATCGCTGAACATAATGAGGTTACGCATTGCGAAGTAAGAACCCGCACCCTTGTAGGCGCTGATGAACGTGTCGGACTGCTTGGTTTCCCATGCGAGGTGCTTTCTGATCTTGTTGAACTTCTTAACGAGGTTGTAGAGTTCTCGTCTGTTCGTTGTGTCAAATCCTTCTCCAGCAATTTTGTACAGAGGAGCATACACTTTCTTCATCAAGTCTGCAACAAAGATGTCCTTGTTGTTCAGGCGAACATAAGGAACACCCTTGCATCTGTGCTTGTACTCATTTGTGTTGAATCCGTTCTTGTTCTTGCGGAAGATAAGATTATCGTTAACGTACGCCTTAAGTTTCTCAATATAGTCGTCCACCATACCTGAGAATGTGCATTCGTTGAAGAAAATCTCTCGCTTCGAAAGGTTCTCTGTGTCACCATGCTCCTGCATCTTTGCCTGAGCGTGAAACTCACGTTCAAGCATACGCCACTGATACTCGTATCCCTTGCGCTGTAAAAGCTCGTTGAAAGACTTCTTGCCGGACTTCATGTCACGGAGCATACCGAAAATCTGAGCGGTTACCCAGCGACGGAAAAGCTTCCAGTTGTTCACGTATCCTCCATCTACAATCTTCTTGCCAACAGCATCAACGGCAACATCGTCAATATCAACAGGTATAGCCTTACCATTCTCGATCTTGACAAGTTGGTCAGCACCAAGAGTGTAGTAATTGCTTACGTCAAAACCAGCACTCTTCAATGCTTCCATTCGCATCTGCGCCTTGGTCTTCTTGCCAGTAGCTTCTACGTTGTTAGTTACGATGTTCAAGTTCTCACCAGTGATTGTTACAATCTGTTTCATAATTCTATTATTTTAAATGGTTTATAAAAATTTATTTAACTCTTGTGGATGAGGTTATACCTCACCCTTGTTTGGCTCAATCCAGTCTCTGAGAATGATCAGGTCATTGTCGTCTTTAGAACGCCAGAACCACGTTCCCCATGAAGGATTCCATGTAAGGCGTCCGAGAATTATGCAGAACAGGACATACACCTCCAGTCTGCATCTCGCAACCTCACGTCGCTCTCCGTACATCATATCTTCGTCTGAGAGCTCTTTCTCAGGCAAAGCCTTGAAGTAGTAGTGTCGATGTGATTCGGAACGCTCTGACGGCACAGAATGCTTGTATTCCTGATATAGCTGCTCTATCTTGCTCATTATTTCTTCCTCTGTGGAAGGGTATGTGCCAAGACAGCCATCATACTGCATATCATTCACGATAACCTTACCATTCACTCTACAAGTTCTCTTCTGAAAGTTGACGGTGAACTTCGCACCATCAATAACTGCATTGATAATTTTGTCGTATATCATAATTCTAAAATGTTGGTTAATAGCAGTACGCTCAAAGGATTTGTTGTGTTGCTGTATGCTCTCGATGTAAACAGTCGAGTGAATCCTGAGTCGTACAGTTGATTAACTGGAAGACTCAGGAAGATACGGACTGTTTGTCTAAATCTTTCCTTCTTGCGTACTATTCGGCTCACAATAACCTATTCCGACTCAATTTGATATGCTGCATTACTTTAAGCATTCGATTAGCTACATAACTTCGCAAGAAGTCGCCCTCATGGAGCGTAAGCTCCAGCTATGCGAGTTCTCGACGAAGGGATGTAGGATTAATTGTCAAACCTTGTCGGACACCGCTGCAATGCGAATGACTTATCTCATGTATTATGTTGCATGAATATAGTTTTATGATGATACCAGCGTCATAAGGATACCGACGCCGCTACATTGTGCGGCGTCGGTATCTAATTGAACGCTGGTGTGTAAACCTCATACTCTTGATAAGTCGTGATGCAATTCACTTTTGGTTGTTTGTAGGTACACTTAAAGGCTCGTTGCCATAGCTGTATGATTTTGATATAACTCAGTGAGAGAGGAGATCACTTACCTGGGTATAACCCAGTGTCAGTGATCTGCTTTTATCACTTGGTATTAAATCGTACCGCCTCCTTGTGTACCTCGTTTGGCAATAACGTTGTCTTCGACATTGGAATTTTGTACGGAGATGTAATGTTCTGATAAGGAGTCTTGATGGCACGCGTTGACGGCTTGATATTGGCAGGAAACGCGTGATTTATTAAGACTTCGATTAAACTTATTCCCAAACCGAAGACGACCCTCGTACTCGGGTAATTCCCTGACCTATGGCTCGGCACAATACTTTATGTTTCTGATTTAACACAGGATTCGCCAGAATTACTTGACCACCTCACCATCATAATTTGATGGTGAAGTAGTCCAGGAACTCTGGTTAGAGAACCTGTTTCGTAAACTTATGCCATTCGTCATGGAGCGGTGGTGTGCGCCGCCTGTGGAAGTCATACGGACTGGCACATTTCTGTACTCTGTTGATGAGCTACGCCTTGTGCGTCATACGGAGGACCCGCATCGCCTCAAGTTGCAAACTTGGGCGATTCGGTTCCTCCATATTACGTTATAGAGGCATAGCCTGAATCTGTCCGTCCTTCTCCCACGTCCGTGTGCTCGGTTACAGAGTCTGCCTGTCAGAAGATACTGTGCATAGCTATATCATATTGATAATATCCAGGTTTAGGACGAACAGAGGACCATCCCTAGGTAGTGGATGGTCCCTGTACTCCGCAACCGGATATTTAAACCTTGTGTCTTCATTCCGGCAAAACCCTTGCGCTGGGTGCTACATCTACAGAGTATTCACCAATGTGTTGTACGCTGCCCTTCTTGTACGTAAGGCGTTCTGAGCACAACCGATTGATAGATACCCCTTGATTTCGCTCTCTGTCTTGTTCCTGTTGGCTTTTACATTTCTACCACGGCCTCGGTCTATACAACCTACAGCCTGAGTCTTCACATATCCGAGACCACCAACTTTTCTCTTGCCAGTCTTGACCGCACGTATGCAGTCCATGACGAAGGTGTTGAGCTTGTTGATGTCCTCTTTCACGTTAATGACCGGAAGAACCTGAGTAGCCCAGGAATAATCGCAGTACCCCTTGTAGAGATACCTGTTTACGGCGTTGATGGCTTTCGTCATTGTGGTGTCACGCTTCTTGATCGTCCTCTTCTCAATCTCTTTTTGGAAGGTCTTGATGCGAGTAGACGACAGGGAGATATTGTGACCCTTGATGGAATATCCGAGGAACTTGAACCAGTGATTAGCGTCAAGATACTCAACCTTTTTAGGGTTAAGAGTCATTTGCATCATCTCCAGTTCACTCTTCATGATATCCATGGCTTTCTCATAGTCTTCACCGACAAACAGCGTATCGTCTGAATAGCGGACGTAATATCCGTTAAGCTTAGACAGCTTGTCGTCAAGATGATATAGGATGACGTCAGCCAGCCATGCCGCAACAGAGCATCCCTGCTTGAGGGACTGATACTTCTCGCAGAGGTTGTTGTCATCATCGAAATATAAGTCTGTGTGATAGTAGTCACGAATGACATCTATCAGCGCAGACTTTCCGTACTTCTCCTCTACCTTGTCGAATGCCCAGTCGATGAACCGAATAGGCACAGAATCAAAGTACTTTGAGAAGTCACCTTTCCATCCTATGATTTTTCCCTCTGCCGAGTATATTATCCGAGACACATCTTGCACCACACGACCGCAGCCGATACCTTTCTGATACGACGTACAGCGTGGATGCACCATCTCTGGCATCAGCTCGAACAAGAGGTCGTTTGCTATGCTCAGGAGGATTCTGTCTACAGGCTCATTCACATAGACAGTACGGAAATCTCCGTTGTCTTTCGGAATTTTGGCTGTATGTGGCGGCATTATCTTGTAATTGCCACTCTTAATCCTCTCGTACATAATAAGACGAGCCTCTGGTGTTGTGAGCTGATACAGGGTTGCTTTGTTCATGTCTTTGTCAATGCCTTTGCTGATAGCATTCTGCCACCGCTCCGGCTCAAAGAACATACTTAGGATTTTGTCTTCATTCATAATTCTTCTTGTTTTGGTTTGTAGTGCCGTCTTCAGACGGCTTTTAGGCTGTTAAACCAAGATATTCTGATAGGGTATCTGCCATAAGCTTTGTTACGCAGTCATTATCTATGTCGCTGACGTATTTGCTTACGTCACATCCATAGAGTTCTTCCCCTTCTTCGACTGCTCGCAATGCCTGTCTTGGAATGTCTACTATAACGAAATCTAAATCAGCCTTTGTCTCGCAATCGTCAATGATACCATCTGGAATGTTGAGAAGCACGTTGTCTTTCTCATCAACGAGATGCCATTCATAGTATCCTGGAATAAATCTTACGTTGTTCATAATTCTTATGTTTTGGTTATTGGTAGGGAGAGCTATCTCCCTGTTTGGCTTAGTCGATGTGCTGGAGTACTGCGGAGTCATCTTCTTCGACTTCTCTCCAGTGCTCCTGATCGTCATCGAGTTCAATCTGTTCACCTGCGAAATTTTCTGAGTCGAGAATAATATCGCAGCCGTCATAGGCATCCTGCACCTTCTGTACAGCCTCTTTCTCGCTATCAGCATCAACGCTTACTACCTTGTTCAAATGTTCTGTGACTGATACGTAATATCTCTTCATAATTATTCGGATTTAGTTTCTTTGTAATAACACTCAACCTTGTAACCGTTCTTGACGAAATACGGAAGAAGCTCTCTTGCTGATTTGTACCAGAGATTCAACTCAATCTTGACAACATCGTCATCTATCAGCTTCTTACGATTACTGATAATTTTACTGACGTGTTTCTTGTCGGCAAAGAAATCATACAACGAGTACATATCATTCCCGCCGTCTGTATATTCATATACAAATACAGCAAGAAAATTTCCGTAGTAAATGTTGATGTAATACTTCTTCATCTTGCGTCTGATGGTAAGTTTACCCATCTTGTCTTTCCAATTCCATTGTAATGCCATATTCTTAATAATTTATTGGTTAATAATGTCAGAGGGATTGCTCCCTCCGTTTTTAGGCTACTTCTCTTATGTAGTATGAGAACTCATCAGGACTGTCCTCGATACCTTTCTCCTCTATCCATTCTTCATAGCTCTCGCAATAGCCGCTCAGCTCACTTCTGTCAAGGAAGAATGAGTTGTTGTAATCTGCAGAAAAACAAGAACCGATACAGACTTCACCGCGAAGTTCTTGCAGCTGCTCGTCTGTTAGGTCGTGGATATCGTGAGCCACATCTACATCAGTCAAGCACACAATCTTGTTCAAATCCTGGAGATATGACGGGATATCACTCGTATCAATAAGCACGTAGTCATACTCCCAGTCAATATCGTTCTCACTCATATCATCAAGACTTAGCACGATATACTCATCTCCAACGCCATCGTACTCAAAATACTGGAAACGTGGGTCGTAGTCCCATGCATCGCCCTCGCTGAAGTCCTTATCTGGATATTTCTCTGTGAGATAATCCCAAATATCCTCCATGTAGTTCGACAGGAGCTTTACGATAACTCCATCGGTAATCTTTGTGCGAATACCATTGTAGATTACCTCTGTAGGCTTCTTTAATAATTCAAAATCCTTTTTCATAATTCTCTTTGTTTAATTGGTTTGTAGAAGAGGAGCATGCAAGCTCCCCTTGTTAGGCTGTTTCTTTCGACTGTAAACCGTGTTCCTTGATAACTTCTTCGATGAGGTCATCAGCATCCTCGTAGTAATACCCCCAGCATGAATCAATCTGCTCCCACTCATAGTCGTCCTCCGGCTCTCTACCGATTTCCGTGAAGACTTTCTTGTAGTGTACTTTCTTCTCCAAGACGTATCCCTTAACATCTCCCCACATCCACATACCTATATCTTTGATCTCTCCATCGAATAAGCCCAAGGCTCGTTTTCTCCAGTTCTTGGTATTCGTATCCACCATCTTCTTGAAGCGCTCTTTGTCACAGTAGGCATATCCGCTAACGTAATCTCCCTGGCAATATCCATTGGATGACCACTCGTAGAATGCAATATCCTTGCAGTCTTGCAGAAGATACGTAAAATCATCCTCTTCGAGGATATCACAAAGATCATCGGTACAGCGATCGTTCTTTACATCGTATGGAGAGAAAAGATCGTGCTCGTACCACTTTCCGTCGTACAGATTTTCAAGATACCACATGTGGTCAGCCTTGTCGTAGCGCATACGGAAGCTATCGACATTTTCGCTATTGATGTAGTCGATAATCTTCTTTTGTGACACATATTTGCAGACGAGCTCTTTCATGGCATCTTCTGCGTTCTCTGCATCAACTTCACTACTGCAATAAGAAGACAGTCTTCTGTTGTATCCGTAGCTTGGATAATCCCAGAAGTAAACTCCTGCCAAAGCCCAGTCAGTGAAAGGGCTTTCAGCATCCTCATCCTGGTAAATGGTGATTCTGTAATCACCGATTTCCTTCTTTGCAAATTCGTAGCTCATATTCTCATAATTTAAATGGTTAATAATGTATGCGTGGAATTAACCACGCATTGTTAGGCTGTTACACATTCACTCTCAAGGCTGTAGACAATCTCTGCAAGGTCGTTGCTGAAATTGTATGTAATCCCAAACGTGCCGAAAGCTTTGAAATACCACTCTTCAATATACGCTCTATCCTCGTTAGCCTGCTCGCTATCCTCTGCGTAATCCAAACGAGCAACCATATCAGGGTACAGGTTTAAATACTCCGCAACCGATCCTTCGTACTCAGATGCCCAGAAAGTACCTGTTATGTGATTGGGATAGTCCATGCGTAAATCGGCAAAATTACCTGGCATTCGCTGAGAAGGCAGATGGAGATATTTCTTCATTTCTCTATTTGCTTTAAGTGTAAACTCCCATGCAAGACCCTGGATATTCTTTCCGAATATATCTGCAATGTATTCTTCAATATCCTCTGCGTTGTCGTAATTATCCAGACATTCACGATAAAGATTTTCGATGGTATTGGCGAAACTTACCACACCAATATAATCGGCAACTTTCTCAATTACCTCACCTTTGTTGTTCATAACAACTTCCACAATATTCTTTTCCATAATTCATCTGTTTAATGGTTCATAATGGTTCCATCCGAAGAGGGATTTTAGCTGATTAAACTCTCATTGAGCGTGTACGTGTCAATGTCGTACTCATAATCGTTTTCGTCGGTACACTGGGATTGGTGTCGGTAACCACGCAAATCCTCAATCTGCTCTTTTGTTGCTCCGTCGTCCTTGGCTACCTTACAACATCTTCTGATACTACCTGCAACAACAAGTAATTCTCGGCTTGCGTATGTATGCCAGTTGTCTGTTCGATAGAGCGCGTAAACTTTCTTTGCCATAATTCTAATATTTAATTGGTTTGTAATTGTTCCCCACTATGATGTGGGGAGTTTTAGCTAATCGAACATAAGATGTGTAATAATGTCCTGTAGAGCAGAGTTGCGGTAGGCTTCGAAAATCTGTTGAACAACAATCTGTCTTGCCTCCTTGTTAAGTTCCTTGTAGTCCTCTACCATACCTTTCTTGTTTCCGCAGTGGTAATGATATAACATTACATCTGAAACGAAATCATCGCAGCCGTAAAACTTGCACTGCTGACTAAGTGTTTTACCTCTTCTCTTTGCCATATTCAAATAATTTATCTGGTTAAACAATAGAAGTCCCCATCTGTCAGGATGAGGACGGATTTTAGCTACTTACCATCTCCGAGAACGAACTGGATGCCGTCAGGCAACTTGTCGTACTCCAAATTGCTCACGAAATCTACAAACTGCTCATGCGTAATCTTCTCCTTGTAATCGAGCCAGTTGAACTTCACGGTGTTGTTGTAATCGTAATAAATTACGTTACCGATAGAAAGACCGTGGTCAAGAATGTAAAGCATCACGTCACGCTCATTGCGAGCTTTTTCGGTCTTCTTGCAGTACTCTTCAATTATAGACTGACGTTTCTTACTGATTTCGTCAGATCTTCTTTGCTGCAATATCTTATCAATATTTTCCTTCGTGTAGTATCCTTTCTTGAGTCTGGATTCTACAAGAGCTCTTATGCCTCCGGTCAGCTTAATTGTCGGTCTTTCGTCGCTGATAGTGTATGGATTCTCCCATTCACCTCCTTGGCGAAGAAGAAACTCAATGAATTTGTCTGCTTCGGACTTCCATCTTTTAACGATGCCAAGTTTGAACAGCTTATAGACAAAATAGTCCTTGTCGTTCAGCTCGGCAGCAGGGAGCAGGGCACAGTACTCATCATCGGTAATTCTGAGATTACGCATAGCAATCTCCTTACTTTTGGATACATAGTAAATACCATTATCCACAGTATAGAATGGCTGTCCCTTGTAGTTGCACATGTGAAGATTTACAAATGGTTTCAATTCTGGAAAGAATTTGCATATCTCGTCTGTAATGCAACCGCAGGCTTTGCGGTGCCATGAACCAAAACAGAAAATATCTATCTGACCTGTAATAGAGAAAGTGCAGATGTTATTTCTGCACTCATCACCTAAAGAAGCAACAGCGACAATTCTGTGACGCTTTCCGTCTCTTACGAAAATCTTCGTAAATGTATTAACAATTTTCTTCATAATTCTACATTTTTATGGTTTAACATTGTTTCTGTGCAGATAGACTACACAGAATGTTTGGCTAAAATCTGTGAGGGCGACGAGAAAACTCAATGTTCTGTGCCTTCCTGTCCGCCTTTGCTGTGCGCCGTAAATACTCGCTCTTGTCGAGCCTCTTTCTCGCACACTCCTCACCTATAACCGCCTTGTGGCTCGCTACGAGCATTGCAAGGAATCTTCTGTCTCCGTCTGTCATAATTCTAATTTTGATTTGGTTAATAATAGAAGCAGGACACAAAACGTGCCCCGCAGTTTTGGCTACTTGTTACCGCACGCAATACTATGAGGGCAGCAATGAATCTTGCCATCCATCAATCCGTGAAAGCAGCACCCTACACACATCTCTGTGACTATATCCCACTCTCGCTCTATTCCGTGTCTGTCAGTTACTCTTACTGTTTCCATAATTCTAATATGTTTTGGTTAATGGCAGGCAGCACAATTATCGTACTGCCCAGTTCTGGCTAATTACGCGGATAAATTCTTGTTCCGTCCGAATACGTGTTGTTGATACAGCCGTAAACCTCCATGGGACAACCTTTTATTTTTCTCTCTTCTGCATCATGGATAGCCTCAATCTTCGCAGAAACACAATCTCCGTCAAATCCCAATCCTACAGGATACTGGCACAGGATAGCACCATCGAACGGATCAACGAGCACATACCCCGTCAGTCTTCTCTTCTGTTTCATAATTCTAAAATGTTTTGGTTTGTAGTATGCGTGACAACCGCCACGCACATTTTTAGCTCATGCACAAAATGGCTATCTCGTTGAAACTCTTTGAGATAGACTCACGGCTACGATAATCCCTGTAGCCCTTCGCGTTGTTGCTGTACCACTGACGTGCTGCAATCTTGATCTTTTCCATCTCGTGCATAAGGGCACGCTCAAAATTCTTCTGTGATTTCCTGTCCTGCATAATTCTAAATTAAATTGGTTTTACATAGTATGCCCAGGAAAATGCCTGAGCACATTTTGGCTAATCGACATCGTAGAATAAGATAACATGGCGCTCGTCAATGTCTACAACATGATCGGGCTTGCAAAGGTCACGGAAAGGAAAATCACTGTTCTTTTCCTCAACAACGCTAATCCAACATCCAGGATGGAGCATACAGCTCTCTCTTGTTCCGTAAAATTCCTTCGTGTCTGTTTCATCCAAGTGCATATAAATATTCCACTTAGTATTATCAAACCCTGTAGCGTTAATCTTGTCGATTAAATTAAATGTCTTAATGTTCATATTTCTAATATTTTGGTTATTATCGTACTGCCCACGGAACAGGCAGCATTTAGGCTGTAGGATTTCAAAAGCAGAAATCCACGTAAACAATACGTGTGCCGCTGAACTCCATCCAGTGACACACGTCATCATATTTGTAACCATCGTATTTGCGGCTACTTCTGTTGTATCCGTCACGCACCCACACGGGAGCGAACTCTGAATTCGCCAAGCGGAAAAACTCTCCTCGCTTGACGTTCTTTAATTCTGTCTTTCTCATAATTCTGTAACTTGGTCAATTATCGTACTGCCTGAATTTCTCCAAGCAGAATTTAGCCAAATGTTTCCAAGCAGAATTTTCGTACTTTCCAACTCTCTCACACTCCAGGGAATATGAGATTTTCCAAGCGGAGCGTAGAACGCCAAAGCTCGCGGAAATACCACTTGCCAATTATCGTACTGCTCCAGAACTTACCAAGCAGAACACCCCAAATAATTCCAAGCAGAATTACAGGAATATTCGTACTTGCCAAACACAACAGCGCAGGAAGCGCCTGAAAAAATCCAAGCACAATTATCGTACTTGAATAAATAATCTGTCTTGCTGTCATAATTCTAAAATTTGTTAGTGATTGTTCCGTAGCACACGCACGACAATTATCGTACTGGCTACGGATTTTAGGCTCAAGCCACACAGAATAATGTAAGCACACCATTCTTCAGCGACCCGAATTCAACATGACTCAAAATCTCCTGAGCATCCGCAATGACACTCTCGACCTCTCGCATTGAAAGGCACTTTATTTTCATTGTACTCATAACTCTAAAATTTTATGGTTATTGTTCCCTACAAAGTGTAGGGAGATTTTAGGCGATTCCATCAGACCAAGCGAAATTCTCTTCTTCCTCATTCAGTCTGTAGATACTGGAAAGCATACCAAACAGGCGAGGACTGCTGTTAACGATTTCATCGTAGGCATCCTCTGCACTCTGGTCTGTTACATTAATACGCACAAGCGTCTTTCCTATCTTCTTCAAAATCTGTTCTTTCATAATTCTAATATTTAAATGGTTCGTATAATAGGAGCCACGCACGGATCTCTCCATGCGCAGCCATTGCCAGGATGATACGCTCTCGTTGCGCACGCTTGTCACCCGCGACACCGTATTGTGCCGCTTCGTCACCCTCTGAGGACTTGTCGGCATCTCGAAAGACACCAGCGGATAACCCCTCAGCGTTCTCCGCACGTTTTCATGGGAATAATTCCCACACGTCCGCTACTTGTGTAGCGATATAGCTATACGTACAACTACTTACGTATCGTAGACCTTTTGGATATACCTCACGCGAGATAAACGATAACTACTCACGATTACAGATTTGTACCACCCGCGCCCTGTAATGAATGTGCGCAGCACTTTAGGAACTCGTCCACGTGTGCCAGACGATAGAATATGAATTATGATTTATTTTCCGTCCGTCATCTCTCTCGATAACTGCACAGCTACGGCTCTCGCTCTGATCCACGTGCCTCATCTCATTCGGTATCGTGTCGGCTCTGTGCTCTCTCGCTATCATCGACGGGATTTCTCGCCCGCCTTCCTGTATCGCTACAGGTTTGTTTGCCGGATAGCTCTCTGAAATTTTGGCAATTAGTCCTCTGAGGGAGAAATTCTTCTCTCTCTAAAGTAAGCCCACACACCACGACAAGGTTTACCAAAAAGTGTGGGAAAAATAAGGGCATGGCAGCCCGCGCCAAATCTTTGGACTTGGTGTATAATATTCCACGGTGGCTTTATTGTTTCCACCGTGGGAAAAGATAGGGAGTACAAAGATAGGGCTTTCGCCATATCCTGTTACTTTTCGCCTCTTAAGGCTGCAAGTTGGGCTTGCAGTTGGGCAATACGTTCGGTTAGATCTTCCTCACTTGCTTTCTGTTTGCGCGCAACCTTTGAACCGCTTGCAAATGAGGTGTGCAGGGCTGCAAGTTTTGAGCCCAAACGCTGAACGGAATCTATAATAGTTGTTTGTTCGTCTTTTCCGTTGTCGTTGAACCATTGAAAGAAGCGGGGCACGTTGTGGGTGTGGCTGAACTCGCTAACCGCTGCACGTACACATTCAGTTTGCAGGTTGCAATAGCTTGAATCACCCAACACGTAACCTGTTGCTAACTTGTTGTACTTGCTACGTGCTGCGTCAAGATCTTTACGTGCAGCAACGACGGCGTCGTCTTTGCACTCTGAAAGTAACGTCTTTCTGTAGTCGTTCAACACCTCAAGACTCGCTACAATTGTAGCGTTTTCCTTACACTCTGAAACGTACACGGATACGTTCGACTTGTTGTTTGTTGTCATGTTGTTTCCCGTTTCTCCACACTTGAGCGACACGGGCAAATGCTTTAGTTATACAATGTTGGGGACTCGCTGCACGTTGTGTGCCGTCTTGTATCCCCTTTGTACCTATATAATAGCAAAATTAGTGCCATGCAGCCAGTTGGAAAATAGCATAAAAATACGTTTAACGTTTTGTAAGTGCTTGATTTATAGCTATTTACAGAATTTGTAATAATTCCAAATGTTGTCAGTATTTGTAAAATAGTGTTTAAAAATGCGGGTGTGACAATGTGGCACGTTTGTAACTTACTGAAAATTAAATACTTACAAATTGAGTATGGCACAATATGCTAACAGAATTAACAAAAGCGAAAACGAAACGTTAAATAACCTAACTAACTGAATATCAACACGTTACAACTGCCAAATTGTCACACTTTTTATACAATATTTAACTATAAATGTAAAGATAAATTATTTTTGCGTTAAAATATCTTTCAAAGGTTAAAGTCTTGCATAAATATACATTGTAAAGATCTGTGAAATCAATATGTTTGTAATATTATTTCTAAATATACATTGTTTCACGAAATGAATAAAAATGCAAAAGGTGTATAATTATAAGTTGGTAAGTGGCTGAAAATAAGTGGGTTACAAGACTAAATTGTGATTTAACATAAATTAACATTTGTGGAACAAAATTGCAAAATTTGGTTTGGTTTATATGGAGTAAACCAAATGTATATGTAATAATAATTTACCATAGTACACCACCCCCCCCTATGGCAGCGCAGCCACGTGGCGTAGTCACCTAACGCAAAAAATTTTTTCTTTTTTTTTAACTCAATCTGTAAAGTTTATTTACTTTTCTTCTGTATTGCATATTTATTCAAACTCATTTGCCTGCTACTTGTAAAGCTTATTTACTTTATGGTCTTACCCTTGTTATTGAAAATGCAAAATGTATATTTATCCTCCACCTTTTGAACGTTAATAATGTATAAATATACCGCATAAACAATGTATTTTAGCATAATTATGTAGTTATTTCTTATTTTTGCATTGTTCCTATTATTATATAGGGCATATAGGTGAGGCCCACTTGTGGTGCGTAATCCACCGAAGTCCCTTTGTTTACAGGGGTTCTTTCATGTTAAAATAACGCAGAAACTAAAAAATTATTATACACAGATGGAAAATGGTTTGGCTATAGACACTTTACATACGCAGCTGTTGGACCTGACGAGGCAAAGCGAGTTCGGTTTTGACGCATTGCGCTCTACCTCTTGGGGCAGGGTGAATTCGGACACTTACAACATCTTGAAGTCTCAGTTCGTGAGGTCTATGCGTCAGCTTGCCAAGAAGGCTCCTGTAAAGTATTACAAGGGCAGCTATTACATCTTCAACGGCAAGATATACGAGTCCGTCCCAAGGATTGTCTTGGAGCAGACATACCAGATGTTGCTTCTTGACCTCGCTATAAGTCCGATGATTGGCGTAAGCACTGTGATGAACAAGTCTTTCATTGACGTCATAGAGTGCTACAACATTCTTCACCCGTCCTTTGACATCGTGGCTTTCAGCAATGGAGTTGTGGATTTCGGTAGAGGATTGCAGAACCCTGCCGTTATGCCGTTTTCTCCTGACTATCATGTGACGTACTATCATCCTTACGACTTCAATCCAAAGGCCAAGTGCGACAGGTGGATGAACTTTATCCATGAGGTGCTCCCTGACAGGACATCGAGGATGATACTACAGATGTTCCTTGGTTTGGGTTTGATACAGCGCGGAACTGCCTATAACCCGTATGAGGGAAAGGAGTCGTCGAAGATAGAGCTGTGTCTTCTTCTTATTGGTACGGGAGCTAACGGAAAGAGCGTTATTTTCGATGTGGCTTGTAGCCTCTTTGGCAAGGACAGGATAAGCAAGATGGATTACGCAGACCTTACCGCTGAGGGCGATGAAGGAATGAGGGGAAGATATCCGATAAGGAACGCCATCTTCAACTGGTCTTCGGACTCTGATCCGCGGAAGTTCGGAAGGAAGAACACCGGCATGTTCAAGAGGCTTGTCAGCGGAGAGCCTGTCCCCATGCGAGAGCTTGGCAGGAATGTTCTTGAGGCAAACAATATACCGTACCTCATCTTTAACCTCAATGAGCTTCCGTTCCCGGAGGATGCGTCGCTCGGCTTTATCAGACGTTTACAGTATGTCAGCTTTGACGTTACCGTACCCAAGGAGCGTCAGGATCCGGAGCTTTCGAGTAAGATTATAAGAAGGGAGCTTAGTGGAGTGTTCAACTGGGTCATGCGTGGTGCGCAGGAGTTGAGGAAGCGTAAGTACCGTTTTCCTGCCGCAGAAGGAAGCGCAAAACAGCTTCTCCTGTCACTTCTTGGTTCTCAGCCCATATACGCATGGATACGCGCTTACGGTATAAGGAGTGATGCACAGGCAAAAGGCGAAGTGTCCAATCTATTCAACTCCACCATGCTTTATGAGTGTATGCGCAGGTTTTGCGCTATCAACGACGTTGACGAGAATGATATTCCGTCAATGAACAAGTTTGGTAGGGATATGTGGGCCAAGTATGGTTTCTTCAAGAAGCGAACGAAGGAGGGCAATGCCTATCAGATGTTTGGCGTCACGGAGGCGGACCTGAAACAGGACATCCTCATCAATGAGGTTTGTAAGGGAGAGGAGGACAACGATGAGCCAGAGAGCTTTATCAAAAGCGACGATTAAATATTTATATGGATATGATAGACAAGGAATATGTCAAGGAGGTTATCTCCCGTATTGTCAAGAAGAAGTCTGACGGGAGTGTTGTTCCTGCCGCCGCTTCGATGCAGGAGGTTATGGCTTCCGTCCGTGATGATGTCCTGGAGTGCATGAGGACCATGTGCAACGAGAGGGAGATTGTGGTGAACAGAACATTGAACAGTGTTTCATTCCAGTGCTTATGAGAAGACACCGCAATCCTAATAAAGTTCCTCCTCTTAAGCCTGACCCAGAGCATTTGACCAGGAAGGTTCATTCATGGAAGGCGAAGGTCGCATACGAGACTGAGGATGAAGCATGCGAGTTTCTGAAACTGCACCACAAAATCATGGCCGCCGGATATACGGCATACCAGTGCAAGGTTTGCTCAAAATGGCACATTGGGAAGTTAAGATAGTTAATAATTTGTAGTTAATAGTTTATATGCTTTATGGCAAAAGACTGGATAGGCGGCAATGCTGCCGTATTTAAGACGTTAGGTGCAAGCAACCATACGGATGCGGAACGGCAGCGTGAAGATTACTATGCCACAGAGCCGAAGGCTACGGAATGGCTTTGCAAGCTGGAGCGGTTTGAGGGCAGAATATTGGAGCCTTCATGCGGAGAAGGCCACATGAGCCGGGTGCTGGAGGCAGCAGGATATGAGGTGGTTAGCCGTGACCTTGTGGATAGAGGTTATGGCGAGGTGGCTGACTTTCTCGCAATAGACAATATGGAGTGGGATGGCAACATCGTAACAAACCCACCCTACAAATATGCACAGGAGTTTGTGGAGAAAGCTCTGAGCATTATCCCGGAAGGAAAGAAGGTGGCGATGTTTCTGAAACTGACTTTCCTCGAAGGCAAGGCCAGACGTGCGCTATTCCGCTCTACCCCACCCATTCGCGTTTGGGTGAGTTCGTCGCGACTGAAATGCGCCATGAATGGAGACTTCGAGGCCTTCGGCAGCAGCGCGGCAGCTTACGCATGGTTTGTGTGGGAGAAAGGGTATAAGGGAGAGACAACTGTTAAGTGGTTTAACTGACGGGAGCTATAACAACAGAATACACAAAACAACACAAAAACAAGACATGAGCAAAAACCGACATAAATACTTCAACAAAGTGCCACCTTTCAAGCCGGACCCTGAGCACTATAATCGCAAGCAACACTCTTGGAATGATAAGGGTGCTTACGATACGGATGATGATGCCTTGGAATATCTTAATCTGAACCCGAAGTTAAAGGTACTTTTGTGGCATCCTTACTTATGCAATGTCTGTTCGAAGTGGCATATCGGTAAATTACATAAAAAATGAGCTTATGAAAGGTAGATACTATTGGAAATATGAAAAAAGAATCAGGTCTATGTGTGACATGATCGAGGAAGGCCTTTTATTCTTTCTTATTGACGAGGTTATATCGGTAGACTCAGGATGCTTTCTTCATGAATTTAAGAATATATGGTGGAAGACATTGGATGATACTCCAACGCCGTTTTTGGTAGAGATAAAGGATAAGGATGCGATACTGAGGCCATTCAATACCCAGATAAGTAAATCGGAAGGCTTTCGGGATGATGGAGCTATCGTTATTCCTGCAAGAGATTTCCTTTTTAAAACTAACTTAGCTTGTGGTAATATTTTAAAACATAAATAATTGAGATATGAAGAAGAAGGGATATTACGAATACAACAGCGGGATTTACCCAAGGAGGTTGTGGGTAATGTACGACACAAGTGAGGACGAGATTGACAAATGCTTTACCGACTTGGAGGAGAAGCCTCTTGTTCACAACTCCACCCCTATGAAAGAAGGTAATTACGGAGGCATGGTGTACGATGAATGTATGAGTAAAGCAGGAAATTACTTCGGAAATCTTGTCGTCTTCCCAAAGAAGAAAGACATGACTATGAAAAATATCAGTCATGAGGCATTTAATGTTCTTTCGTCAATGAATGACGCCTGTGACCTTGAGAGGTTCAGGGGCGCCTACAATGAACACCAGGCATACCTTATGGGTTGGATATGTGATTGCATCAACAAGGCTCGTTTGGGCATTGGAGATTTCGTTGAAATTAAAGATATAAAAGAATAAGAATTATGAAACCGATTATTGTAATAGAAATTGTAGAGGGAATGGGTATAGGCAAAGAGGTCGTTAATCCTTATGGATACGATCTTTTTGTAGGTGATAAAAATATTGAAGCTCAGTGGAAGAAACTCGAAGAGCTTCGTAATACCGGCGGAGTTATTATCGTTAAGCCGGACGCAAAGAGTGCGGTACACGAGATTCTTAAGCCGTTTATTAATGGTGCTGGCTGGCTTGTCGGTTGTGGCCTGAAAAAGGTGCATACGAAAGAGCATGGCGATTTCTGTATTATCCTCTTCCATAATCCTCCTAAGGATATGATCCAAAAGATTAATACGTATCAAGATGAGGAATAGCTTATGATTAAGAAAGAAGATATTAAGGTTGGGCTGCGATTTTACATCACACGAAATGATTGCTTAAAATGCAATTTTGACCCGATAGGTATTCATGACGGAAACACCCCTATTCTGTTCAATGCAGAGAGAAAGGATGCTGATGTTTATATATGTACATCTGTTAACACAGATTACAAGTATTTCGCTCATTTTCGAGAGTATGATATTATGATGTTTGGTATAAAGCTCGATATGGTAACGAAAGGTGAAGGAGAAGCCGCAAACGGAAAGTCTGAGCAAGTATCTCATCCATCCCATTACGCTTGGTTGAAGGATTTGTGCGGTGTTGAGCCATTGGATATTTGCAGACATCTTGACTTCAATACAGGGAACGCTATCAAGTATCTCTTGCGCAAGGATAAGTTGGATGGCAACAAGTCCAAGACTGAGAAGCGCATTGAGGACCTTCGCAAAGCCGTGTTTTACATCCAGGACGAAATAAAATTATTGGAACATGGCACAGACTAAATACACTTGCAAGGATTGCGTATTGTTGAATGATGAAGAACATGAGTTTCCGTATTGCATGGGAAAAGATTTATATACATACGCAAATCCCGACGATGATGCTTGTGGAGACATTATTCCACTGGTATATACTTGCAAGGATTGTTTATTCTTTGATAACGGGACGTGTAAAGAAGAACGATTCTGGAGAGACGTTTCTGGAGATGATTATGCTTGCACAGATTTCGAGTATAATGAAATAAAAGTTGAACTTTAAAATATTTTTATCATGGCATTACCATTTGGAAAGACTATCAAGACAAGACACTTCACCGTACTGAAGTTCAGTAAGAGCTTGTCGAAGAAAGAAGTTGCTTCACTCAGAGAGGATATCCCTGCTGAGATCAAGAAGCATTTACAGAGAGGATCGCTTCCTTTCATCAAGATTGCGAACATTGCCGGCACATGGGGTGTTGAATACTCTATCGGCACATCCATGTACGCTGCACTAGATGAATGCGTTCCTGTGGCTGTAGGAGACCATTACGAGTTCTCCAAGGATGATGGAAACATCATCGAGGCATTTGCCCAGCTTATGTATGCGGATACATCGTTGCCTGGCGATGCGGAATATACGGCAGGCAAGTTAAAACTACGTGACGAATACATTGCTCGTGAGGCTGCGAGAAGAAACGCTACTGCCGACAATGGTAAGAGTGACGAACAACTCAGAAAGGATAGTGATGAGGCTGTACAGGAGGTTATTGATCGCGACAAGCACGCCGAGACTCTCCTTGATATGGCAGAACAGATTAAGAAGGAAGGAGGCAATGATGAGTGATAAATTGATTGAGATTGTCGAGGACCACAATTCCCTGGTACAGGCACTCCAGTTCATTTTGGAGGCCGCAGAGACAAAGAAACTGCCTCCATACGGCCTTCTTCCTACATTTAACGACTCTTTTCTTGATGATAGGCTTAGGATGGCGCTTGAGCTTATCACAGGAGATAAATATTCGTGATATATCGTATATTTTCTTCTACTTCATTTATATAAAAGTAAGGGGTGGCATCTGAGAAGATATCACCCCTTTTTAACCAAAAAAATTTTAGAATTATGATTCACAGATAAGAATCCGAGAACATAATCTGTTCGCAAAGGTACTTGGTTTTGTTGAATTTATGGTATATCAAAGTTGCTTTAACACGAATTTAACTATTTCTTCTTCTTTTGGAAGGTAGCCTGGCCGTTTTTAAAGATAATGCAGTCCTCGCAGCATCGAGGCATCGACAGAGGAATGTAGTAATGGATCACATTGTTTTCCGTATCAATCTCATCCTGCTTAATCTTGTTATAGTCTGCGATGGATGCAACTATCTTGAGCCACTCAGGTGATCCATACTTGGCTTTTCTCTGAGCCAGAACAAGGTCTTTAAGTATCTGCTCCTTAGAGGTAGCTTTAGCCAACTCTTCAGGAGAAAGCTCATCTGCGCTCTCGTTCTTTGCTTTCTTGCCCTGCACCTCTGCGATTCTTGTCTGAACAGATTCCAGAGATTCGAGTTTATTCATTTCTCTCTCAAGAACGTCTTTGGGCCAGTTGAATCCTTCTCCCTGAAAGGAGATTGCCCAACAATCCCTCATTGGCATACCTGAGCCACGGAGACTTGCATAGATGTAATAGCGAGGGTCTTTCATCTTGAGAGCCTTCGCCTTCTTGTACGTATCTACGGATAACGTGTATCCTTTTGTTTCTTCAATCATAATCTTATTTCTTTTTATTATCCTTGAATGCAAATACTGTGTAACAACAACAGGAAACGTGGAACGGTGGATATGGGTCTTTAAAAGAATGGAGACCTGCATCAGCTTCATTTTGGCAAATGTCGCACGGATATGAACTGCCTCTCTTGACAAGAAATCCGATAGCCTTATTCTCCTGCCCATACTCCTGCTCTGCCTGTCCCCACGCTAAAGCAATCACCTGAGAGGCGTTTCTTACGATGTTCTGATAGGAGTTCTTGTAGTATCCTTTACCGTAAGAAGGAACATCGATGTTGATGTCCTTTCTCTTCGCCTTTGTGATGACTGATGTGTGATATGGGTTTTTATATCCTGTTCGGATGGAAGACAGGAGCTGCTGGTCTGAATATCCCATCAATGTTCCTGCCTTGATCATCCTTACAATATCTTCAGCAAAGTTTCCGAGATAGACGGCGTTTCTTTCGGATGTCGTCTTTCCGTAGATGTCGCTGACGAGAAACGATTCGATGTTCTCGCTTTCTATCCCTAGAATCTTGCATGAAGCCTTGGAATAAGCAGATACGTAGCTGTTGATGCTCTCCTCTGCCTCAGCAGTAACGTTCTTGGCGTAAGAGAGCAAGGCTGACTCGTTTGTGAGCCTGCCCGCACCTCTGTATCTCTTGCTTGCGGTAACTATCTTCTGTGCCGATTTCCATAGAATATCTGCAACTTTTGACTCGCAGTTTCGGATTGCCTGCAAGCGCTTCCTGCTGTAATCGACAGAACGTTTTAACTCATCCATAAGCTATTAATGGGTTTGGTTGTAGTGCTTCCAGTTATTCTTATCGTCCACGTCATTGTTGTTATTTTCGTCCCATTTCTTGCCGCTGCGATTCGGCCTCCCTGCCTTGCGGCCACCGCCTGTATTTATGTCGTTACCACCCTGCTGTTTATTGATTCGCGCAGTAGCCCTCTCCTCATCGATGGCATTCTCTGTTTCGTTATCAGCGCGTTGAATATCCATGAGGAGGTCTTGCTGGTCTTCCTCCTTTTTCTCTCGCATGATACGCTCATATTCTGCTGTCTTAGGGAAGTCAGGGCAGCGTTCTGAAGCCGTCTGCTTAGAGAGGAATCCGTTCTGAACAGCAGTGGCAATATTTGTGATTTGTTCGGTCTTGTTACTATGCACATACGGACTTATCCACGCATTTATTGGAAGCCCGGACATCGTAGCGACGCAGTTTTCTTCAGTACCGATGCCGAACTGGCAGATGCGGAGAATCTTATCAAGGAATGGCTGCAACTCCTGCGCATCGTTCATTGCAACCTCAAGTGCAGGAGAATAGAGAAGCTTAATGGCTACACCTGGGAGGTCACCGGACTTCAACTCAGGCGGCTTTACTGTGAATGACAGCTCATAGATGAGGTCATACGACTTGTTGAGCTGTGTAGCGAAGGCATCTGACGCATCCGTGCCATTCAAGAATTCAGCCTTGCCGTTAGTGTCCGTAATCATAATTGTCTTCGCTGAGCCGGTCATATCGTCTCCGGTTATAGAAATATCCTCACCATCGCCAGTGAGCGTAAGGATTGGGAAAGCATACGCCTTGTTGTTCTCGCAGAGATATGAGAATGCCTCCTCGTAGTCCTCGATGTTCTTCTGAACCATAAACCAGCAAGGCCCGTTGTCGTTACGTGCGTAGGCTACCGGCACGAACTGGAATCCGTGGTCCTTCTCTTCAATAAGGGTGTAGTCGTCAATTCCGAAAATCCTTGCAATCTTTGTCATTACCTCTTTCACCTTTCCAGACTTGACAGCCTTCTTGAATCGGTAGAACTTGCGGTTATCCCAAGCCTCGACATATTCTGTCTTCTCGTTGCCATCATCGTCGTAGTCGTAGTACTTCCTGGCAAAGCATAGGAGGTCTCCAGTGAGTGAATCGACGTGAGGGTATAGGATATCTCCACGATCATAAGAGAGTGTTCGTGTGCAGAATTTCTTCTTTTCATCGAAGAAGCCGACGATTGCACATTCTGCAACCTTCAGATACGCACTTACAGCCTCAAAGAAGCGAATCTCCATATCGTGCATAAGCCAGCCCTTCTTGAATACATCGAGGGTCTTCTGATTCTCCTCTACCTTCTTCTCGTTCTCGTAGTCATCACCATCAGCAAGCTCGAACTGAACATCGTTACCGGTCAAGTGCAGCAGATGCTTCGTGTGGATGAGCTGCTGGAATGCAAAGGCTGTGCGCTGAATCTTCTGGCAGTACCACCTGTTATTCTCAGGGTTCAGCTTCCAGATGTCCGGGTATTCATTCTCATCCATAATCCTATGGGCAGACGGATAGTACTCACGCAAGAAGTCTGCCTGCGTCTTGATGCGGCGGTACGTGGTATCTTCTGGCATCTTTCCGTCATAATAGTCTGGAACGACATCGCTTACAGTCGAGTGCTTCATGTACCCCGCAGGAGTAAGCTCGTAGAATGGTTTTCTTACGAGCAACTCCCTTACATTATTTACCTTGATAGCATCCATAATCCTTTTACCTTTTTATTTTTCTTTTTTGTTAAACTGAATATCATTACATAGAACCAAGACTCAAAGAAGTCAGGCGAGTGACCGACATACTTCTTGGCAACCTTCTTAGGCAATAGCTTGAATCCCTTTCCTTCGCTGTTTTCGTCACGTCGTAGCATTTTTCTCTCCTTCTGTAAGATTTGTCTAAGAGGAACTTTGCTGAATCCGTTACCTGAGTATTTCCTTTCAAGAAGAGATGGTTCTATGGATATTTTTCTATCCTTAATCATCTTATAGAACAGCCATGCGCACTGGGATTTCAAGTCCTTGTATAGGTATTTGATACCTTCCTCTTCTTGGTGGTTTTGAGCAATAGGTGCCGCCTGGTTGTTGAATGGAACAGCATCCTTGAAGAACCCCTTGAAGTACTGACCTATGCCCTGCATATCGTAAGTGAAGTCGCATTCCTCAACGCCCCACTCTCTCAGCTTAGCATCAACAACCGAAACAAGTGTCTTAGGGTCAATCCTTAGCACAACCAAATCCTTGCAATGCCATCCTTCCCAAAGCCACATCACGAAGTTATCTCCGCCCGTGAATGCAATATCAGCAGATGCTCTTCGTTTTCCGTCACCTGTTTGTTCTGCGTTGTCGAAGATTTCCTCAAGGTCTTCCATCTTGATCATGTCATCACCTGCGGCCTTCCAGTTCCAGTTGGCTTCAAGGTCTCGCATACGCTGTTCCTCGTCCTGCTGGGCAAGGTTGGCGATATATGAGGCATCGGTAGAGATAAGCTTAATGTTCTCTGATACATCTGCACGGATGAATGTTGCCGACTTGATGAACATTTCGAGCTTTGTGTAACCAAGTTCCTCATAGCTATCCTTCCAAAGGTTATCGATAATGCCCTTGCACTGCTCGTACACCTCTTCTCTCGTGTTACCCCAGTAGATTGAGTCAGGCGTATCGCCGTCCATGAAACAGTATCGGATAACTCCGTCCCGTTCCGTTATGATGTATCCGTTATCGTCAACCCACCAGTCGATAAACTTTCGTACCCAAGATTCCGGGTCCGGGTTACAGGTAATCCAGAAGCGGTTTCGGATATGCGCTGCATTTCGGTTGTTGGTCAAGAGATACTTGAACTTCTTGTATGGGCATTGCGTACCCTCATCTATACAGACGTAGGCATACTGGCGACCCTGGAATCGTGTCTTGAAATCCTGATAGGCTCCTGCGTAGTACGAGAATTTGAGCCATCCTCCGTTGTCGAAGTTCCATGTCATATCGTTCTGTGACTTATTGTAAGTTCCAAATTGGGAGAACAATTTGTAAGAATCTGTCACCAAGGACTGCAAGTCGTCTTTTTCGTTACGAAGAATTGTTGCATGAAAGTCTGGATTCTTGATATCTTTCAGGACTTCCATAAGAGAAGAGAAGGACTTGCTGTTGTGGGTCATTATTCCTCCATGAAGAGCAAACACCGCCCTTGTACTTCCAACAGCAAGACAATAACATTTACGCTTCCCGATAAACTCTATCGACTTTACGTGTATTTCCTTTAAGTTAATGTCTATAAAGTGAAACGACCTCTTACTGACGAACAAATCAATCGTTGTCAAAAAGTGAAGATAGTGGTCTGCGTCGTCTATAAATACAGGCCAAATGTGGTCGAAAGAGCTTTCGTAAACAAGCCCGTTGTCGAGCGTAATCCTGTAACATGGGAGTTCGCCGAAGAATACATTCTTCATCACGAAACTTTTTTCGTGTCCAAAGTCGTAGACGACATCATTCTCTTTTACATCCTTTATTTTAATCTCTCCCCGTTCTGTGAGCACCAATGTATCCTCTTCCAGCGGACCACCTCGCGAACCTCCAACTATCTTAATATCAGCATCAATAGACAGCATACGTTCCTGTCCGCCACGCTGAGCTATAATCTTCAGTTTGTCGGGATGCTTCTTATCGGTATCTCTTAATGATTGGATATACTCTTGAGTGTAAATAGGCTCTCCGTTATCCAATTTTAATCCTGAAAGTACTTCTTTCTGCATAAAAATACAATTAATATTGCAAAAATATAAATTTTTCTTGGATAATTGTATAATTATACATATATTTGCAGCATAAAACAGTATATTTATACGTTATTTATGTGGAGGACCCACAATTAAGACTAATTTAACCTAAAAAAGCATGACAAGAGAAGAACTCTTAGCATTAGTGAACAGGGAGGCAGATACCACCAAGTTCAAATCACTTAGCCAGAAGACCATCAATGAAGAACTTGATGATGTTTTGGAAGATTTCGGTGACGATGAGGCAGCAAATGCCAAGTTGGTTACCAAGTTAGCAAACCGACTTAAACGCATGGACGGAAACTTGCACAAGAACGTCTCTGACGAGATTAAGAAGAGCAAGGAGGAAGCCGAGCGCAAGAAGAAGGAAGAGGAAGAGGAGCGCAAGCGCAAGGAGGAAGAAGAGGGTAAAACCGGTTCTGACGACAAATACACCAAGCTGCTTGAGAAAATCGAAGCTCTCGAAAAGGCTAACGCAGAACGAGACAAGAAGGCTGCAAGGAAGGCAACCATCGAGTCAGTAAAGGCAGGCTTGAAGGATAAGTTCGACAAGGCAAACCTTGAAATGAAGAACTATTTCCTCAATGCTGCAATCGCAAAGCTTGAGATTCCAGACGAAGATGTCGATATCGACGACCTGGTTTCCAAGGCAGAGAAGATCTACACCGCAGAGTACAAGGAAGCTACAGGTGAAAACGGTATTCCTGCAAAGGGACATCGAACATCAGGTGGCGGAATCTCTACTGACGACGACAAGTTCATGGATGAGGTTGCCGAGCGTCGCAAGAAGAGATACGGCGGCGGTGAAGACAAGAAGTAATTTCATGACAACAATTTTAAAAAGGTAAAAAGATTATGGACAACTCTTCTATTTCCTACATGAACCAGATGGCCACCAGTGGTATGTTGAACCACGGCGCTACCATTGTTCAGACAGAAGGTAAGGTCGGCGGAACACGATATGTGTTTGCCGGTCTTGAGGCACTTATCAAGAACGCCTTCGTTCACCCGCCTATTGGTGGTAAGCTTGTCAACCCATTTAAGGGCAAGGCTAAGATTTACGCCGGTGACTTGATTGAGCACGACCTTGGTTTTTCATCTGGAAACGATGGTCCTGGTGCTACCATCAAGATTCTGAAGGCTTACGGCGTAGCAAAGAATACTACTGCGTCTACAGACACAGACATCTACATCGTTCGCAACGGGTTCGTTCACATTCCGTTCCCTGGCGACACCATCATGGTCGGCCAGAAGGACTTCAAGACAAAGGCAAAGGGTGTGACTGTTTCTGCCGTTGAGGCTACTACCGACGACGCCGCAGGTGATGTTTGGAAGGTTACACTTTCTGCAGCTCTCGGCACATTGAAGGCAGGTGACGTTTTGGTTGAGGCTGCAAGCGCAGGCGACTCCGTATTGCCTATGGTTACCAACCCTAACTGCTTTGCTCCGAACGACAACGACTTCCCTTATTACGATGCCGGCGGCGACAAGTACCACAAGCCTCGTACAAACATCAACTTCTGTATGTTGAATCCAGACTGCGTTATGTGGCTTGACCGTATGGGCCCTGTTCCTCCAGCCGTCAAGGCGATGAACAAGTCACTCTACCCAGAGTTCTGGCATATTTAACCTTATTGTTTAACGTAAAAAGATTGATTCAGGATTATGGCAAAAATTGATATTGGTGTCGAGCAGCTTGCGAAGTTCTTCACAGGTAAGGGTAACAACACTTACCTTCAGAAGTTCATCAATCGTGACGGCGTACTGCGCTGTAACTACGGCTGGTATCTGACACAGGGTGACATTGATCCAAACCTCACCCCAACATCTAACAACGGTGACGCAACCTTCAAGGTCCGCACACGTACATTGAACCCTGCCACCTTGATGAACCTCCGTGCTCCTCTCGGCGAGGGCTATCAGAACGACCACGAGGGTATTGAGTGGTATACCGCTTCAATCCCAGACTTCGCTGCTGACGGCTTCCGTGAGACTGCAACCGAGCGTTACCACAAGATGAAGCTTCTCCAGGACGAGTTCGGAAACGACGCAGACATTGTTGACGCTTACCTCGACAAGGTTCAGGTATTGTACGACTCACTTGACATGACTATGACATACATGTCATCCCAGTTGAGTTCAAAGGGTACAATCGACTACGAAAAGATCGGTCGCGGTATTCAGGAGCCTCTGTACGACGCAAAGGTCCCTGTCGAGAACTTCAAGAAGGCAGGCAAGGTAGCCTGGAGCGACGCAAGCTGCGACTTGCTTGAGCAGATGCGTAAGTTTGAGGAGGATTGGCGCAACAGCCATATCGAGTACCGCAGTGTGCCTATCGTATGGCAGATGACCAAGAACGACTACAATAACGTATTCTTGAAGAACAAGCAGATTGCCGAGCTGTACAAGAGCTGGGCTAACGCTAACTTTGTAGCTGTTTTGCAGAACTACGGTCCTAATGCAGCAATGTTCCTGAAGTCTGTTGTTGACCTCAACGGTCTTTCTCCTATCGAGATTGTCGATGAGGTTGAGCACAACAAGCGATTCGACGGAACAGTTAATGAGATTCATGGTTGGTCAGACGGAACAGTCGTTCTTCGCCCTGCCGGTAAGCCATTGCGTTTCATGCGCAAGGAGATTCTCGACAGACGAATCTTCGATGCCCTCGGCAACAAGCTCATTGATGTGGCTTGGGCACAGACCAACAACGGTCTCGGTCTTCTCCGTAACATGGTTACTGCGAACGGTATGTTCCAGGAGTTCAAGACAGACTTGTTCCTCGCTTCTGTTCCAGCCTTGCTCGATGCACCTTACCGTTGGATTATCGACATCACCCAGAAGGGTTAATTATTTAACGTAATTAGATTGTATGGTTATGGAATCGGAGATGGAAGTTTACACTGCATACGACTACCTTATCAACAGGGTGAAGTTTGAGGTGCCAAAGAAGACCATGTTGGGAATCATGCTCACCCGCAGCATACAGCCGGAGTCGCTGATGTGTGACTGTGATGCTGACGTGCTGAGTTTAGCATACGCCGATACATTGAAGTGGTTTTGTCTTGGCCCAAGCAAGGTGAACAACACCTCTGATTCCGACAATGGTTGGACGCACTCTGGAGGAGGATATGAGATTTCGGGCGATGATATCGGCGCAATGAAGGCTGAGGCTAATGCTATCTACCAAAAGCTTGAGCCAGACTCGATGCTCAAGAAGAAATCCACCTTCCGGGTGACCTCCCACGGAGTAAAGATGGCGAATTATTCTTCTTATGGAGAACCTCTCCCTCACATCATCAAATAAGGCGTATGGAAAAGGAAAACATCAGAAACCCAAGATACCCTCACCTCATCAAGATTGTGAGGAAGATCGTAGGAAAAGCCGACCCTGATGATCCGTTCGCCGATTATGACGCTCCAGTCGGAGAGGACAATGAGATTGTTCTCTATAACGGTGAAGGCCGCAGTTATACGGACACTACCACTGTAGGCGATAAATATGTAGATCAGAACAAGAGGAAAGCATCGATTCCTGTCAGATATGACGAATGGGGTGCTGGCAGATGTCCTCTTGACGGAGATACAATTTACGCTACTATTGGAAACAATACAGAAGTAGGCATCGTAAAAGACTGCGAACCTGATAACAACAGGACTGTTGTTTACTGGGAATATATAAGAGTTTAGGCTATGGGAAGTTTGGCAGATCAGTTTGCGATTATGGCTAAAAACGTTATCGGAAGAAAAACGACGGAAGCCATTTTGGAAAAACTATCACTTGTTGCTTATGACATGGTTGAGCGATACGCAAGCACCAAGGATTATCATGACGTAACAGGTAACTTGCTAAATTCTTTTGCCGTAGGAGTTTACCATAACGGAAAGATAAACCGCATAGTAGACGCGAGCAGCGTAGGTTTAGAGCCACCGACAAGACAATCTCTTGCAAAAGGAGAACTCTACGATTTAACATACTACTATAGCGGTAAGCCTGCGAGACATCTCACAGAAGACGGGAAAAAACTGACAAGGCCGTATCGTGGAGAGTATGGATCTGGAGGAAAGTACGGTGTCAGTGTGGCACACAGAAGTTTGGTACAAAGGCATCCAAGCGGGACATACGCAATCGTAGCTGTTGTAGCGATGGAATACGCCAAGTTTGTACAAAACAAGCGGAACCACGACGTACTTACAGGCTTAAGAGACGAACTCCCAGGAATATTTGAAGGAAAAATAGTAACGATATGATAAGTATTAAGACATTATACTTCGATGTGGGCAACGCCATGAAAGGTGTGTGTGACAGGGTGTTCCCGCGCAACCGCCCAAAGGCTGTTGACAAGAAGATAAACAGTTATATCGTTGTCTTCTTCCCATCTTCCATATACAACAACGAGATGAACTCTGACGGTGCGTATAACGACTACTCTACCACCCTACAGATAGAAGTGTACGTAAAGGATAAGGCCTCGGCGGACAATCCCAATACGCTTGATGTATCCAAAGTAGACGATAAAGTTAAATCTGTTATAGACAGATTTCCAATCTCCACCAAAAACATCATCGTGACAAATCCGATGATAACCATGCAGACAGATGACGGAGACGGCTACTCTGTCACCATCATACAAGGACGATTGAGAACAAAATAAGCATTCATGTATAACAATTTAAAATATTTTAGATTATGGCAATGACAACTATTGACAAGATGAAGGACATTTTCAACGGTCCTAAAACTCTGCTCTATTCAAAGGCTATTACCGATTTGAGCAAGGCTACAGTTGACATCACACCAGAGGTTGAGCTTCCGGTTACCGTTGACTCGCTGAAGGCGACTATGGATGACCCAACCGTAAACCACTACAAGGTTATCGGTCTTGCTGGTGACTGGGCAACTACCGCAGAGCTCGGCGACTTCAATGTAGAGTTCGTTGTTCCTTCAAAGGCAAAGGACTTGCTGAAAATTATGTTCGGAGATGATGCTGTCACAGAGCTGACCAAGGTTACTCTGAAGAGTACAGGTGATACTGCCCTCGACGATACTACTGGATTTAAAGGTATCGCTGTTGAGCCTAAGAAGTTCAAGATCAAAGGTACTATCGTTATCGTTGACGACGAGAAGGAGAACCTCATGGTTATCACCAACATCGCTCTCTACGCTACCTTGCAGTGGGATAACTCCGGTACTGAGCCTGTTGCGTTTAAGTTCTCAGGATCTATCGAGGGTGCAGGTAAGCGAAGCATCGCTTGGCTTACTAAGGCTCCAGCTCCTGGTGTTGGCGGCTAATTAAAGAGAAGTATATAGGTAATTAGATTCAGGATAACAACCGTTGGGCGGCAGGCTTATGATAACAGCCGTGCCGCCCTTCTTCGTTTAAAAAATCATACAATCATGGCAGAAGAAAAGAAAATTGAGCAGCCTTCTGTGGACTTGCAGGAGATGCTTGACAGCGTTATTGGTGATACACCGACGGAAGTAGTGTTCCGTGGCAAGAAACACAGTGTAGGATGGCTCAGAAAGGGAACAATGAGAAGGTGCACCCATATCAAGATGAAGGAGAAGAACGAATGGAAGCGCAACGTTAAGATTTGCGTCTGCATCCTCCTCAACAATATCTGGAAGATACGATCCTTCTACTGGCTTTACTGGCGTTGGCTCTACTACATCAAGGACGTAGACGTGGTAGATGTACTGAAAGTTCTCGATGTTTCTAAAAAAAAAATTCCATCGAACGCATTCTCGCTGGCTACCATATTAGCGACAGGGATGACGGACGTGATGATGACGATGACGAGGAGCGAAGTAAAAGCTATCCAAGCAGAACAAGCTGGGGAGCAGCCTTCTCGTTAGCGGAGAAGTTTGGTTTTCTATTTCATCGCAAGTACTTCATCGCAGCCTACGACTACTGGTGGGGCTATTCGTCGGCGCAGATTGACCTCATGGTAGCAGACCAGCCTCTTGTCGTATATCCAAAGACGAAGAAGGAAAGCGGACCGAAGAAGCATACGTTAAAGGAGATGGATGACCTCTATGACAGATGGATGGAGAAAAAGAAGAAAGAAGGAAGCCTCATCGGTAAGAAGATAAGTCTTTCTGATTACTTAAACAATGAACTCTAACTTTAAAATATTCAGGATATGGCAGGTGGAAATTTAGGTGACTTGTGGTTTGATTTAAATATTAAAGATAACAATGTTAGGGCAAAACTGAAAGAAATTTCAGAGGCGCTTTCTGAGTTGGATTTGAAGACTGTGTCTGGAAGGAAGTCTGCCGAAAAGCTCTTTAAGGTCTTTAATAGAGAAAACGGAAAGGAAATCGCTGAAGATTTCAAAAACGTTGCAGCCCAAATGGGCATCCAGGCCCAAGAGACCGCAAATCTAAACAACAGATTAAGAGAGTTATCGAAACTTAAAGCTGATATTCTCCGTAGTGACAAAGAACAGTCTGAGCACGGAAACTTTGTTGCGATGAAGAATGAGGCACAGGCTGCGCTTGATTTAACAAATAGATACAACGAACTCGCTAAATTAAAAGATGATATCTTAAAGCGTGACAAGGAAATGGAGGCTCAAGGAGCTTTCGTTGCCCTTGTTAATGAAGCAAGGCAAGCACAGGAGCTCAATGAGCGATACAGAGAAATGCAACAATTAAAATCAGCAATCGTAGAACGTGACAGGCAATCTACGGAGCACGGAAACTTTGTTGCGATGAAGAATGAGGCACAGGCTGCGCAAGAGCTGGCTGCCAGGGAAAAGGAGCTCGTTGACCTGAGAAGTGCTATCATACGCCGTAATGAAGAAATGGTTGCTGCCGAAAATAGACTAAGAGAAGCGACGGAGCGAACTAACCAGGCCAGAAGAGAAGCAATTTCAGTATCTCGAAAACAGGCAGAATCACTTGTACGTGATAGAGCTAAGGAACTTGAATCACAAAGACTACAGCTACAAGGTTTATTTGGAAGTGGAAAGAATGTGTTAAGTACGCAAGAGTTAACGCAACTTCAACAGGCATTCTCGCAAATCACGCAAGAGCTTAATACTCTTCGAGGAGCTATGGCTAATCTTAGCGGGTATTCTATAAGAGATTTATTCTCAATGGGACGAGGAACAAGCGACTATACCACACTGATAAGCAGTATGCGAACTGTAATCGATCAAAAACAGGAAGCGATAAACCTTGAGCGAAAACACCAAGAAGAGATAGCGAAAACGGCCGCAAAGGCACGAAACGACCTTGCGGCAGCTTTAGCCGGAGCAAACGCTGAAGCGAAGAAGATGCAATCAATAGTCGGAGACATCAAGTCTCTCTTCTTGCAGGGAGGTATTGTATTTGGCGCTCAGCAGTTCTTTAATTCAATCGTGCAGACTGGCGGTGAGATTGTTCAGCAGCATGTAGCGTTGCGCTCTATCCTTGGAGATGTGCAGAAGGCTGACGAGCTGTTCGCTCAGACACAGCAGCTTGCGTTGCAGTCTCCATTCAAGTTTGGAGAACTGAACAGGGATGTCAAGCAGTTGGCTGCATTCGGAGTAGAGGCAAACGACTTATATGAGACAACTAAGCGACTTGCTGATATTGCATCTGGTCTTGGCGTAGACTTCGGTCGATTGGGTCTTGCGTTCGGTCAGGTTAAGGCTCGCTCTTGGCTCGATGGTAAGGAGTTACGCCAGTTTGCTTACGCAGGACTACCACTCTTACAGAAGATAACGGAATTATATAATTCTGAGGGAAAGAACGGGCGCAAGAATTATACCCAGGCAGATGTCAAGAAGATGATTTCTGGAAGACAGGTAAGCTTCGAGGACGTTCAGAAGGTACTTTGGAGGATGACAGATGAGGGCGGCCAGTTCTACAATATGCAGCTCGTTTTGTCCGAAACACTGCTTGGTCGCTGGAATAAGTTGATCGACGCATGGGATATTATGCTCGGAAAGTTCGCAGAAGGTAAGAATGTCATAGGCGGTACGTTCTCGTTTATTATCAACAGAGTAACAGACTTGGTTTTAGCATTAGATAAACTGTCTCCTGCTATGCTTTCTTTCGGAGCTATATTCGCTGCAAGGAAACTTGGACTGATTGCTTCCGGTAAGCTCGGGTTAGGCTCAATAAACAAGAACTACACTCAGCAGATGAATGCTCAGCTGAGGACTTACGCTATAGAGCAGCAGCAACTTGTTACCGAAGGCAAGATCACCCAACAGAAGGCATTGCAGAATGTACAGGCAAGGGCATACTTGCTGTCTGATACCGCTTCAAGGGCGAATGCTATGTCTCGTCTTGCGCTTGAAGGCAAGATGTCTGTACTTCAGATGCAGAAAGCTGTCAAGGAAGGTCTTGTTACAAAAGAACTTATCAGACAGCTTGCCGTAATGGGGCAGATTACAGCAAGACAGGAGCAGATTATACTCGGAGGAACACGATTTGCCGCCGTAATGAATATGGGTATCTCCAAGATAGGCGGAGGAATTAAGTCTCTCTTTACGATGCTTGGCGGATGGTGGGGACTTGCTATCGGGGCAGCTGTTCAGATATTCTCCAGCTATAGAAGTGATATGGATAGAATTTCTGAGAATGCGAAGGGATTCAGGGAGTCTGCATACAACAAGAAGAAAGGTTACGAGGATGAACTCGCAGATGAGAAGCCTACGAACAGTTCGGACTTGCAGCAGCGAGTAAACTCTATGAAAGAGCTCCTTCGAAACAGCGGAGATTACACGCAGACAATAGAAGACCAGATTGCAAGGGCAAAAAATCTTAACGAGCAGTACGATATTCTCAACAAGGGGATAATTGCCGCTCGTGATAACTCACAGCAGGAAGCAAACGACTCGGATGTGGTTGCTGGAGCGCTTGGAGCTTCTGGAGGTTGGGGTTCTGGTAATCCTTTTTCAGACACGATAGAGGAATCTGTCGAAGACCTCAACGTGGCTGTTGCCAAGTATCAGACGCTTTTATCAGGACTTGACGAAGAAACAAAGTCGAGAATGAATAGCGTAGCTAATCAGTTCCTTAAGCCAGAAGAAAGAGTCATGTCACTCGACGAGAAGATTCGCATTCTTGCAGAAAGAGGAGGCGCAAACTGGAACTCTTTTGTTGTGAAGTCAAGTAACGGAAGCTACGATATGGTAGGAAGTATTCTTGCAATAGGAGAAAGTGCTAACAATGTTAGTAATAAGATAAATGATATCTCAAAGAAAAATATTCCAAGAATCATTAACTTCCTTAATAAGTCCTTCAACTTGTTCGGCGTAGATTTCTCCAAGTGGTGTAACAAGAACTCTTCACGCTTTGAGCGTATGATAGACAATATGCTCGATGCGTGCAAGGTGAATGTTCCTCAGATTCGTGAGTACTTGAAATCTATCTTCTATCAGGAGGCCGGAGCAAAGCAGCCAAAGAAAGCTGTTGGCAATAAGGTAAAGCCAAAGACACCTATGCAACAACGAGTGCGCAGAAATCTGTCAAAGAAAGGAAAGAGCAAAGGGAAGGTAGAATCGCAGGCAGCGATGCTCGACTCTTACCTCGATGAAACTTCCGACTATAATACGGATAATAACCTGCAAACAGAGTTGCAGAACAGGTACAACGAGTATAAGAACCGCGAGAACAAGTTTAAACGCGGCAAGATATCCAAGGCACTTCGAGATGAGGCTTGGGAAAGCTACAATAGTTTGAATGAGGCGGCATGGGAAGGTCTCGGCTATAAATTCTATCCGCAAGACAAAAAGTCCAATAAGGTTCCGAAAGGAAGAAACAGGAATACCGGAAATCAGGAGGACAAAGAGCTTAAAACTCTAAGGAAGCGTGTCGAACTCTACAAGAAATTCTACGCTGAACTCGAAAAGTACAGAAAGATGTACGGAGAGGAAGGAGCCATGGCGCAGATAAGCCACGACAAGGAGTTTAAGAACTCTGTTTTATCTTGGGGGCTTTCGGACCCTGGAACTTACGGAGTGTCGATAGAAGAGCTGATGAAACGTGTACGGACGTCAACGCAGAAGAGAAAGGAGTATAAAGAAAGTCAGCTTGCAGATATTCATGCCAAGAACAGGAGTATCGAGGAAGAGCGCATCAAGTCGGCCAACAGCCAGTTGTCAAAACAGCTAAACATCCTCTCAAGTCAATACGAAACATACAAGAAGATATATGAGCTGACTGGAAACAGCGAAGGCTCATCGCTCCTCGCCTTCGGGCACGTGCAGTCTGGAACTTATCAAGACTATCTGAAGGAACAGATGAAATGGGCCATAGGCGACCATAACCAGAGGACTGGCCAGAACCTCAGTGCCGACGACGTGCTAAAGATGAGCGAGAGCGACTTCAAGAAACATATCGGCGATGAGAGTGAAAACGCTTCTGTTATCTACAAGGAATGGAAGGAAGAAACGAATCGTATTAAGAAGGAGACCATCGACCTGATGGCTAATTTGATAGAGAAGAACGCTACCATTGCACAGCAGATTGAGGACGAAAACCGTAAATACGAGCGGCAGCTTGAACTCATCAAGGGAATAGAAGACCCACAGATGAGAGACAGGGCACAGGCTGGTGCCACAAAGACACACAATGAGAATGTGGCGAAGCTTCAGTTCGAGCAGTTCAAACAAGAGTCAGACTGGGTTACCATCTTTGATGACCTTGACAGGGTATCTTCAGCTACCATCAACACGATGATTACGAAGATAGACGAGTTTTCAAGAACAACAGGATTGTCAGTAGAAGTAGTGAAGCAACTGAGGGACGCCCTCGACAAGCTAAGAAAAGAGGAAATTGACAGAAACCCACTACCATACATCTTCGGGGCCGTAAATCAAGGAAACGCTATAGGAGAATACTTGAAAGGTAAACTCGGTGCGCAGTACATGAATGGCAAAAAGTATGTGCCTACCGCAGAACAAGCCAAGAAGATGGGTATAGAATGGAGTGCTGCCGGGTATAGCAAAAATGAGCTTGCGAGCAAACAGAAAGGAAAGTATGCAGACTCATCGAATGCCATCAATGCGCTTGCAGGAAAGTTTAAGGCATTGGAAAGCGCTCTTGATCCAGTGATAGGTTTGTTTAAGGCTATGGGTGAAGAAGATTCCATTCTCGGTCAGATTACGGGAGGCGCAAGCAATGCCATTTCTTCTGCCGCCAACACTGTAGGAGCATTCAACACACTGTCAACTGTAAAAGGTTTAGGTTTCTTGGAAGGTGCTGGGCCGTATGCAGCAGCAGCTTCTGCGGCGTTTAGTATAGGAGGCTCTCTTATCAATGCATTCGGCGCAGATTATTCAGAGTACAACAAAGCGAAGCAGAAGTACGAAACGCTTTCTTCGATCTGGGATTCTCTCATCTCTAAGAAGTCTGAGTACATGAACATTCACTGGGGTACTGAGGCTGCAAACGCATCAAAGGAAGCCCAGGAGATGCTGGAAGCTGAAATAAAACAGACGAAGGTGATCGCGCTGAAGAACTTCAACTCTGGTGCTTCGATGGGAAGCCACTCTCTCAAGGTGAGAGACTGGGAGAAGCGAGGGTGGAAGCAGGCCGCACCTGAAATATCCAAGAGATACGGCGTGAAGTTTGACTACATGACCGACATTCTGGATATAGACTACAAGGTGCTTCAGCAGATAAAGAAGGACTACGCGGAGCTTTGGGCAAACCTTGATGAGGACTCAAGGATTTATCTTGACAAACTGATAGAGTACGGCGAGAAGTCGGAGGATATGATAGAAGCGCTGACTGAGAAGCTTACCGGCAACAAGTATTCCGACCTCGTTTCCGCCTGGGGTGAAGCAATGGCAACGATGTCGAACACATCGGATAACCTTGTGGATCATTTCGAGGAAAATCTAAGGAATGCTATCTTGAAATCCATGATAGAGAACATTTATGGAGAGAAGATAAAAGCTCTGATAGAGAAGACCAAGAAGTATGGCGACCCTAATGGCGGTACGAAAAAGAAGCTTGACACAGCAACGGGAAAAGTACTGTCCGAGTACACCAACACAGAGATGGACGAGATAGGCAAAGACCTTGCTGACGTGACAAAGCAGATAGAGGCATCAAGAGATTATCTCAAGCGGTACTACGGATGGAGCGACAACAGCAGTTCTTCTCTTACCAATTCTGTAAAGGGAATAACGGAAGATACAGGAGACCTGATTGCCAGCTACCTCAATAGCATAAGATTATATTGCGCAGAAGATAACACAAATCTTAAGCAGTTGACAGAGCTAGCTAAGTCTGCACTTCCTGAGATTAGCGTGATTGCCAAATCTCAGTTGGCTCAGTTGAACGCGATTGCGCAAAACACATTAAGAAGCGCTGATGCCGCAGAGCATATTGATTATCTTTTCAATTCTGTTATAAACGGAACAAAAAAGATAAGAATTAACTAAAATATGGCGTGTCTATTATGACACGCCATATTTTTATGCAAAATGCCATACGTACCCCTTATATTCCGAACGTTTCCCTCTGCACGTAAGTCCTATATATTTTTGATATTTTACCCCAAGAAAATCACAAGCAGATTCCATGCAATCAAAGTATATTCTCTTTCCTGTCTGTATGTTTTCACCATAAACAGCTCTTGCCATAGGGTTTTTGCTTCTAAACATTAGCCCCTTTTTATGGCAAATAGTATTGGGGTTGTTTACGTTTTCTTTTGCCGTAGCCCACCTTAGATTGCAAACATTGTTATTCTTAGGATTCCCATCTATATGATCAACCTGTGGCTTGTTGAATGGATTCGGTATGAAAGCCTGTGCTACGAGTCTGTGAACCTTGATTAGTTTGTGAGATCCATCAGAAAGAAGTGCAACGCCAAGATAGCCACTTTTCATTTTGTTTTGTGACAGCATCCTTCCTTTATACACCTTACCTCCTGGTGTATTGTATCTAACTCTTGTCAAAGAGAAAACTCTTCCACATGTAGAAACCGCATACTTTCCCTTGTAACCTTCTATTTCTTTCCATTTTTCGCCATCTAAGCACAAAATTCGGTCTCCATATTGACCCAAAATAACATAGTTATCCATTATTCTTCCTCCAATGATTAAAATTATTCCAATGATTAAAGAGAAGGGAAAGCCCATTGGATTAGCCTTGTCAGCCGGTAGCTACTCCGACCTATCCCAATGCAAATATACGAAATAATTTATAAATATACAAATAATATCCAATTATCTTGCATATTTATGCAACAATTTGTATATTTGCATCATAATAATTGATTTTGAGTTATGAAAGATTATTTCAGAATTTATATGCAGAAGGAGGGTGATGGTGCCAAGGTAATGGACACTATAACCGATTTCGGTATGTACGTAAGCGAGAGCCCGTTCAAGCCATGCGACGCAGTGAAGGAGCCTGTAAAGAGGAGCTGGTATGACGAGCATGGAGACGATGAATACATAGGAAAAGACGGCCTGTACATGGCAGCTTACGAAAACAAGGTAAAGTTCCTGTTTAAGGGAGAAGCTTATGGGGCAAACGAAAGATGCAGGAGCTTTGTGAATTATCTCCGAACAACAGGTATGATGAAGATGTACTGCGACTTCAATAAGATTGGAAGGCAGCACGTGAGACTGAAAAGCATAGACCCTGTGCTATACAGAGACCCAGAGAATGAAGACTTATTGGTGATGAGTGTTACCTTTAAGTTTAATGACCCCGTGACAGACATTAATCCAGTGATGGGTGCGGACGGAAACATAACGAACTTAACCTGATACATACATGAGTAGGTGGAACATATATCATAAGGACGGAACAAAGCTTACGGACGTGAACGGTGACGAGGTTGTCGTTCACGGATTGCAGTACTCGGACAAATGGACGGGAGAATGCTTCCTTACCATTGACTTCAAAAACAACGCTCCAATCAACTTTAAGATAGGCGACTACATCATATACAGAGGAGAGCGCTTCGAGTTGAACTACGAGCCAGGAAAAGACAAAAAATCAAGTCTAAACACATACGGAGAGGGATTCGTGTATGACAGCGTAAAGTTCAATGCGTTGCAGGATGAGCTTGCCAGGGCTGAGTTTCTCGACGTGGTTCTAAACGACAACGAACTGCATTATACAGCCCTGCCTAAGTTTTCGTTCTACGTAGAGACGCTTGACGACCTTCTCGACAGAATACAAGCCAACCTTGACGAACAGATCGGCAAGGGAGTGTGGAAAGTGTACTCACGCAACAAGAAAAGGTCTTTACAGAGAGGCTGTTCAGATGCGGACTGGGCGAATGTTTACGGAGGAGGAACGTCTAACAACGTTATCGAATCCAAGTCTATCACCGTTGACGGAAAGACCTGTTGGGAGGCTTTGGCCTTAGTAAACAGCGAGTGGGATGTAAACTTCATTGTAAGAGGTCGGAATGTGTACGTTGGAACGTCAGGCGTGCTCGCAAACAAAATCTTCAAGTACGGGATTGGGAAAGGATTAAGCGAGTTGATTCAAAATGCAGACTCAGAGCAGCAAATCGTTACAAGGCTAAGAGCTTACGGTTCTGAAAAGAACCTCCCATCTCACTACTACGCAGACCTTGGCACAAAATACTTCAGTAATATTACAGAGATAGAGCATGCTTCCCGTTATCTATCTGTATTCCTCGATATGGAGTATATGGATAACTTTTTTACAACTCCGAGAGTGTATGTAAATGATACAGGAGAAGAACATACATACGGCCATGTACTGAAAGTAACATTCG
>OMCT01000267.1_pt1 | contig 44095 bp, 35 predicted proteins | sample 1674301 | NCBI WGS metagenome assembly OMCT01 (sample SAMEA103958158, study PRJEB25191) | human gut metagenome
CGCAGCGCCTCCGAGCTCCAGCAGATCAAGCAGGCCTACGTTCGCCACACACTCGCCGAGCTCTTCAATTTCCGCTCGCTCGCCGACATGCAGCACTCCCTCTCCCGCCTCCTAACCTCCACCTACTCCCACGCTTTCCCCGAAGAGACCGTCCGGCAGCAGCAGATCGAGCTCGAACTGCGCGAAAAAATCATCGACGTCGCCGACCGGTGGCTCACGCTCATCAACGGTGCCACCGTTGCACAGCTTGTCGAGCCCCAATTCCTCGACCGTGTGAAAAAAGGCGCCGAATACTTCCGCGACTCTCTCACTGCCATCTTCGGCGACTCCCTCCGACGCGCCGCCCGAGTCCGCTCCGACAACAAAAAGGCTTCGCAGCGCGTCCGCGAACTCACCCTCGACCTCAGCCAGTCCCTCTCGGCTGACTGCAGCCTCCTCGATGCCGTCGCACAGCACGGATTCACCGTCTCGGGCTACCTCAAATACAAACAGTCGGCCACCCTCGACGCCACCACTGAAAAATCGCTCAAACGCGTTGCCAATGGCGGTCGATTCACCGACCCCGCCTCCTCTCTCGCCCCCAAATCAGCAAAAAACCGCGCTGCAAAGGCCCCGAAAGAGCCTCGCACCTACAGCCACGAAGTCACATACGAGATGTTTCGAGCCGGCATGACTCGCGAAGAGATTGCCCGCGAGCGCTCGCTCGCCATCGGCACCATCACCTCCCACCTCATGCACTATGCCGACAAAGGTGAACTCGACCCCGGCGACATCTTCACCCCCGCCGTCGTCAACGCCGTCCGCTCCGCCATGCAGAGCCTCCCACCCGACGCCTCCTCGCCCCAGATTGCCGCTCTCCTCCCCGATACCATCCCTCTCAACGACATCGTCTGCATCCGCTCCCTCCTCCGCTAATTTTTTAGTTATCAAAGCTTTAGCTTTGATCATCCCCGGATAATGAAAAAGAATATGACGGAAAAAGCAAATCCTGATTTCACCCTTCTTTGCGATCCTTTCGACCGCGAGCATCTCTGGCACCCTTACACATCCACCATCGACCCGCTCCCCACCTACAAGGTGGAGTCGGCCCACGACAACCGCATCCGCCTCGCCGACGGCACCGAACTCATCGACGGCATGTCGTCGTGGTGGGCGGCAATCCACGGCTACAACCACCCGGCCATCAACCGCGCTGCCGAGGAGCAGCTCCACAAGATGAGCCATGTGATGTTCGGCGGACTCACCCACGACCCTGCCATCGAGCTGGGCAAATTGCTCCTGGAGATGGCGCCCCCCTCGATGCACAATATCTTCTATGCCGACTCGGGGTCGGTAGCCGTAGAGGTGGCGATGAAGATGGCCGTACAGGCCGCCATAAGCCGCTCGGGCTCGCACACCAAAACCAATTTTGCCACCATCCGCTCGGGCTATCACGGCGACACATGGAATGCAATGAGCGTCTGCGACCCCGTCACGGGCATGCACGGCGCCTTCGGCCCGGCCCTCCCGGTGCGCTATTTCGTGCCGCAGCCCCGCTCGCGCTTTGGCGGTGAGTGGCACGAGGAGGATATCCGCCCCATGGCCGATCTTCTCGAGCAGAAATCCGACGAAATCGCAGCCGTGATCCTCGAACCGATAGTGCAGGGTGCCGGCGGCATGTGGTTTTACCACCCGGAGTATCTCCGCCAACTCCGCCGGCTCTGCGACCGCCATGGCGTATATCTGATTTTCGACGAAATCGCCACCGGATTCTGGCGCACCGGACGCTGCTTTGCCTGGGAATATGCCGGAGTGCAGCCCGACATAATGTGCATCGGCAAAGGGCTCACCGGCGGATATCTCACCATGAGCGCAGTGCTCACCACAGCCGAGGTGGCCGACACCATTTCAAAAGGCGAGGCCGGAGTGATGATGCACGGCCCCACATTCATGGCCAATCCCCTGGCATGCGCCATCGCCATCGCTTCGCTCAATCTGCTTCGCGTGCAACCGATGCACGATATTATCGCGCACATACAGAGTGTGCTGGAGGAAGCCCTTGCCCCGGCCCGCGAGCTCGGCGACTGCGTCACCGACGTGCGTGTGCTCGGTGCCATCGGCGTTATCGAGGTCAATCGACCCGTCGACGTGGGCAAATTCCAGCGCGAATGTCTGCGCCGCGGCATCTGGGTGCGCCCCTTCGGACGTCTGGTTTACCTGATGCCGCCTTTCGTCATCGAGCCGGAACAGCTGAGCCGGTTGACGGGGGGACTGCTGAAGATCGTATCGGAAATGAAATGAGAACTCAGCCCAGAGAGACACAACGTTTTTTGAACTACAAGTTTGCATGGGTGCACACAGATGGATTCGCATGACAATGTGGTAGAGACGCAAAATTTTGCGTCTCTACTACGCACACCGAAAATATAATATCCGGAAATCTGTGTACCCCGTGACAGGAAAAACAAAAGAACCCTATGAACTTTACCCAAGAACTGAAACAAGAACTCGATGCCTTGCAAGCCAAAGGAAACCTGCGGCGACTACCTGCCCTGGAACACGACGGACGCTACATCTGCACCAACGGGCAGCGGATGCTGAACCTGTCGTCGAACGACTACCTGGGACTGGCGGCCGACATCGAGTTGCGGAAAGAGTTTCTGGAGACACTGACGCCGGAAACGTTTCTGCCGACATCGTCATCGTCGCGCCTGCTGACGGGAAACTTCCGCATATACGACAAACTGGAGGAAGAACTGGCCCGACTGTTCGGTACAGAGGCCGCACTGGTTTTCAACTGCGGCTACCATGCCAATACGGGCATCCTGCCTGCCGTGGCCGACGGTCAGACCCTGATTCTGGCCGACAAGCTGGTACATGCCAGCCTGATAGACGGCATCCGCCTGGCGGCACCCGCCCGTTGCATCCGCTACCGCCACAACGACCTGAACCAATTGGAGCGTCTCATAAGCCAGCATGGCGATGAATACCGGCGCATCATCATTGTCACCGAAAGCGTATTCAGCATGGACGGCGACCGTACCGACCTGCGCGAACTGGTGCGACTGAAGCAGAGTCGCGACAACGTATTGCTGTACGTGGACGAGGCGCACGGTTTCGGTGTCTTCGGCCCTACCGGCCTGGGATGCGCCGAAGAAGAAGGCTGCATCAGTGATATCGACTTCCTGGTAGGCACCTTTGGCAAGGCAGCCGCATCGGCCGGGGCATACGTAGTGTGCAGTCGTACGGTACGCGAATACCTGGTGAACCGCATGCGTCCTTTCATCTTCACAACTGCCCTGCCTCCGGTCTGCATAGCCTGGACACTGTTTATCGTCCGGCGGCTGGCAGGCATGAGCGAACGGCGGAAACATGTACAGCACCTGGGCGAACGGTTGCGCAGCCGGTTGGCAGAACAGGGATACACCACGCCCAGCGTCAGCCAGATTGTCCCCATGATTGTAGGGCCCAGTGCCGACACCGTGATACGAGCCGAGAACCTGCAACGCCACGGCTTCTACGCACTACCTGTCCGCCCGCCTACGGTGCCCGAAGGAACTTCGCGCATCCGCTTCTCGCTGACGGCTGCACTGACGGAAGAGGAAATCGACCGGATTCCTCTTTGAAGCTACGGAGATTATTCCAGTTTAACGGCGATAAATTATCAGTTTAAAGGCAATAAACTGTCAGTTTAAAGCCGGTAAACTGTAAGTTTAAAGCCGATAAATTGTCAGTTTACGGCGGATAACCCCTAATAAACCGGGCAGTGACTGTCACTGCAACCTGATTCAGATCATCAACCTACAAGTTCAACCAAAAAATGAAACAAGTATATATCATCCACGAAAACCATCCGAAGCTGCTGCTGTTCTTTGCCGGATGGGCGGCAGACGAGACACCGTTCAGCCACTACCGTCCGCAGGGCATGGACTTCATGCTGTGCTACGACTACCGGACACTGGACTTCGACGCATCGTTGCTGCAAAGCTACACCGAGATACACGTCGTAGGCTGGTCGATGGGCGTATGGGCAGCATCGCACGTTGTCCCCACCCTCGGCCTGAACATTGGCAGCAGTACGGCCATCAACGGCACGCCTTTCCCCATCGACGAACGGCGGGGCATTCCGCCTGTCATCTTCCGGGGAACACTGGAAGGCCTGACGGGGGCTTCGCTCCACAAGTTTCTGCGACGCATGTGTGCCGACAGTGCTGCTTTCCGCGACTTCCTGAGCCGTACTCCCCGCCGGCCTTTGGAAGAGATACGTGACGAACTGGACTGCATCGCCCGGCAATATGCCGGACAGCCACAACCCACGCTGAAGTGGACCGAAGCTGTCGTGGGAAGCAACGACCGCATCATTCCGCCTGCCAACCAGCTGAATGCCTGGTACGAACTGGGTACGGCGGCAATGCAAACCGAGGATGCACATTACGAGGAATCACTCTTTAAACATCACTTGCAAGACCGATGGACAAACAACTGATCGCCGAACGATTTGCCCGTGCCCGTGCCACTTACAGCCGTGAGGCACGCGTACAGCAACAGGTAGCCGAGAAGATGATTCGCCTGCTGCAACGCAACGTACCCGATGCCGGCTTCGACCGCATGGCCGAGTTCGGCTGCGGTACGGGACTTTACTCGCAACTGCTATTCGACACTTGGCATCCGTCGCTGCTGCATCTGAACGACCTGTGTCCGGAGATGCGCTTCTGCCTGACGGAACTGACCGGCAACAGCGGTGTCTGCTTCGAAGCAGGCGATGCCGAAACCTGTCCCCTGCCCGACCGTCTGGATCTGTTGACCTCGTGCTCCACCCTGCAATGGTTCGTCGCGCCAGCCGATTTCTTCTGCCGCAGCACCGCCCTGCTTCGTCCCGGCGGCGTATTGGCATTCAGCACGTTCGGGCTGCGCAACCTGCACGAGATACGCTCACTGACCGGCAACGGACTGGAATACACGCCTCCCGACCAGCTGAAGAAGGAACTGGAAGCCGCGGGATACGAAGTGCTGTACCTTGAAGAAGAGGAAGCTGTGCTGCACTTCCCCACACCCATCGACGTGCTGCACCACCTGCGCATGACCGGCGTCACGGGAACCGAGAAGCACATCTGGAGCCGCGGCCGCCTGCAAACGTTCTGCGACGAATACCGCAACCGCTTCGGTTCGGCCGAAGGAGTCAGCCTGACGTACCAGCCGATTTATGTGATTTGCCGATACAAGCAATAAAGAACAGGAGTTAAAGGAGTTAAAAGGAGTTATCGCCCACCAAGGTGGGCTAGGAGTTAAAGCCGATAGATTGAGTGTATGGCCGGTATCCTTTTCACAAAGGTATTGGCTTCACTACTTAACTTCTTAACTCCTTAACTACAACCTATTAATAAACTTGCGAAACTTGAGTAACTCAGTACTTAAAAACATTCAATTATGAATACGAACAATATCTATTTCGTCAGCGGCATTGATACGGATGCCGGAAAATCGTACTGCACCGCCTGGTATGCGGAGCAGCTTATCAAGGAAGGCAAACGGGTTATTACCCAGAAATTTATCCAGACAGGCAACGTAGGGCACAGCGAGGACATCGACCTGCACCGCCGGCTGATGGGTACCGGCTACCTGCCCGAAGACAAGGAAGGACTGACCATGCCCGAAATCTTCTCTTATCCGGCATCGCCCGATCTGGCCTCGCGCATCGACCGGCGGCCCATCGACTTTGCCAAGATAGAACAAGCCACGCAGGAACTGGCACGCCGCTACGAGATCGTCTTAGTGGAAGGAGCCGGTGGCCTGATGGTTCCGCTGAAGGACGAGTATCTGACCATCGACTACATTGCCGAGAAAGGTTATCCGCTGGTGTTCGTCACCTCGGGCAAATTAGGCAGCATCAACCACACCCTGCTGAGTCTGGAAGCCATAGCCCAACGAGGCATCGAACTGCATACCGTACTCTACAACCTGTACCCGACCATCGAGGACACCACCATTCAGGAAGATACCCAGCAGTACCTGCAACGCTACCTGACCCGCCACTTCCCTGCTTGCCGTTTCCTGACGGTGCCCGTGATGGCGACGAAGTAAGAAAAAGCGAGGGCAGACAGTACAAGGTGTGGACGAAAATTCGTACTTTTGCACGTAACATCATTCAACCATCGCAAACTCAATGGAAACATTTGCCATCAATTCTACCGAACAATATCTGCTGACAGCAGCGGGCATTCTGTTAGTCGTCCAGCTTATCTACTATCTTGTCCTCTACAACCGCATCGGGCGGCGAAACCGGAAGGCGCAGCGCAACGAACTTCACTTCACTCAGGAGCTTCCGCCTCTGTCGGTCATCATCTGTGCACGCGACGAAGCAGAGAACCTGCGCCGCAACCTGCCTGCCATACTGACGCAGGACTATCCGGAATTTGAAGTGATTGTCATCAACGACGGGGAAAAGAACGAAAGCGAAGACTACCTGCTGCAACTTGAGGAGCAGTACCGCAACCTTTACCACAGCTTTGTACCCGACTCGTCGCGCTACATCAGTCGGAAGAAACTGGCCGTCACACTGGGCATCCGTGCTTCGCGCTACGACTGGCTGGTGCTGACCGAAGCCAACTGCCAACCCCAAAGCAACCAGTGGCTGCGGTTGCTGGCACGCAACTTCACCCCGCATACCGAAGTAGTATTGGGCTACAGCGGCTACGAACGCGGGAAAGGATGGCTACGCCGATGCTGCGCTTTCGATAGTCTGTTCAACACCATGCGTTACTTAGGTTTTGCCTTGGGCGGACATCCCTATATGGGTATAGGCCGGAACCTGGCCTATCGGAAACAGCTCTTCTACGATCAGAAAGGTTTCTCCGCCCACCTGAACCTCCGCCGCGGCGATGATGACCTGTTCGTCAATCAGGTGGCTCATGGCGAAAATACCCGGGTAGAGACCGACCCGGAAGCCATCATGCGGATGCAACCCATCTACAGGGGCAAGGACTGGCGCGAGGAAAAAATAGGTTATGCATCGACTGCCCGGCAGTACAAAGGCCTGCAACGCTGGCTGGCAGGATTAGAGACTTTTAGCCGACTGTTGTTTTATGCCGCGTGGCTCAGTATGACAGTCATGGGTATCCTGCACTTCCACTGGATGGTGGCCGGCATCGGTGTGTTGCTTTTCCTGCTGCGCTTTACCGTACAGGCGATTGTAATAAACACAACAGCCCAATCGCTGAACGAAAAATACCGCTACCGACTGACACTTCCCTTGTTCGACCTGCTGCAACCCCTTCAGTCATTGTGGTGGAAACTGTGCTACCTCTTCCGCGACAAACGGGAGTTTTTGCGGAAATGAGCCTACACAGTATCCCATCCGACTGAACAGAAAACAGGGAGACACGGGAAAAGGTAAACGACGGCGGCAAACTTTATGAATAAACAGAAAAGTATAAAACCCTAAGAATATGAACCCGAAACATGCACAACTGACAGCCCTCATGACGGAATACAATGCCGGCGACCCGAAACGTATCCAGCATCTTATCAAAGTATTCCAACTGGCTTCCGTAATCGGAACACTGGAACAGGTGAACGAAGAAACTCTGTTCGTCCTGGAAACCGCCGCCATTGTACACGACATAGGCATACGCATCTGCGAACAGAAATATCACCTGTGCGACGGTAAGTATCAGGAGCTGGAGGGTCCGGCCGAAGCCAGAAAACTGTTATCGGCGACCGGAAACTATACAGAAGAGCAAATTGAACGTGTCTGCTGGTTAGTGGGCCATCATCATACGTACCAGAACATCACCGGAGCCGACTATCAGATTCTGGTGGAAGCAGACTTTCTGGTGAACATCTATGAGGACGAACTATCGGCAGAGGCTGTCGGAAAAATCAAACAACACATCTTCAAGACTGCGACAGGAATCAGACTTCTGGAAAACATGTACGAAAAGAAATAATGCCCACAAGGAGCATGACCCTATAAAATCGGATAAAGCGATGGAATATACCAACGAATCTGTAAGAAGACAGGACCGGCTGCTGGACGAAGAGCGTGCCTGCACACTGCTGAGAGAAGGAGAATACGGCGTACTGTCCATGGTTGATGAAGACGGGAATGTTGCCTATGGCATCCCCGTGAACTTTGTATGGGACGGCACAAACGCCATTTACCTGCACTGTGCTCCCCAAGGAAGAAAGCTTCGCTGCATCACCGCACACCCGGATGTATCATTCTGTGTGGTGGGAGCCACCCATGTTGTCTCGCACAAATTCACCACCGGCTATGAAAGCATCGTACTGGATTGCCAGGCTCATACCGGATTAGACACCGAAGAGCGGAAACATGCCTTGCAACTGTTGCTGCAGAAATATTCGCCCCACGACATGACCGTTGGGCAGAAATATGCCGAAAAGTCTTTTCACCGCACCGAAATCATCAAGCTGGAAATCCGTCGGTTCAGCGGGAAATGCAAACAGGTGCAGCCGTAAGCCATTACTCGTAGCGCATGGAACTGGCCGGACGGATGCGGGTGATGAGGTACGAAGGTCCCAGCAGCATCAGCACCGAAGCCAGCAACGTACCGATATTCAGCAGCAGGAACAGCCAGATGTTGAAAGACACGGGTACCGTATCCATGTAGTAAGTTTCGGGATCGAGCTTGAAAAGTCCGAAATGACGCTGCACGAAGTAGAAAGCCAGCCCGATGACGTTACCCCACAGCATACCTTTCCCGATGAGGAAGACGGCAAACCAAAGGAACAGTCGGCGTATGGTATCATTGTTGGCTCCCAAGGACTTCAGTACACCGATCATCGACGTACGCTCGATAATGATGATAAGCAGACCGGAAATCATGGTGAAGCCGGCTACACCAATCATCAGTACCAGAATCACCCAGATGTTGACATCCAGAATGCCAAGCCAGGCAAAGATGGAAGGATTGAGCTGTTCGATATTGCGCACGCAGTATTCTTGTCCGAAACGGTCGATGACCCCGTTCAGGTCCGCTCCTATTTCATAGGTTACATTTTCCAGCTGATCGTAATCATACAAAGTCAGTTCAATGCCACTGACCTGATCGGCTTCCCATTTATTCAGCCGGTTTACCAGGCACAAATCGGTCAGCAGAAACAAATCGTCGTACTCGGCAAGGTTAGTCTGGTAAATGCCTACCACCTTCAGCCTGCGGGCACGGATATTGTCCTGTATGTAGTAGGTATCGATCTTGTCACCTACTTTCAGCTTCAGCTTGTCGGCAAACGATTTTGATATGACCACCTTGTTGGAAGAGGCAGAATCGCTGAACTGGGGCAACTCGCCTTCTACCAAGTGTTGGCGGAAAAAGGAAGTATCATACTCCGGTCCCAATCCCTTCAGCAACATGCCCTGAAAGGCTTCCGCAGTCTTTACCATCCCCATCTTGGTGGAATAGCGCTGTACATGGCGCACCTCGGGATAATCGGACAACACCGCCATCTGACTGTCGTCGGCCACTACCGGAAAAGTCTCATAGGAACGGGCTACCTCCAGATTGGTGATCTGTATGTGCGAGCCGAACCCAACTATTTTCTCGCGCACCTCACTTTTGAAGCCCACAATGACCGAAACGGTAATGATCATCACCGCCAATCCGATGGCAATACCGGTCATGGCTATCAGCACAGCAGGACGGGAGACCTGCCTGCCGGCATCTCCTCCCCGATAAATCCGCCGGGCCAAGAACAAGGACAGACTCATTATTCCACTCTCCCCGGATAGGCTTCAAGAGCTTTTTGCAAGACAAAAAGCGCACGCGTCAGGTCTTCTTTCTTCAGTACGTAGGCTATACGAACCTCGTTGCGACCGGCACCCGGAGTGGTATAAAAGCCGGAAGCCGGAGCCATGAACACCGTCTGACCTTCGTACTCGAATTCGGACAGACACCAGGCACAGAACTTGTCGGAATCATCCACCGGCAACTTGGCTACCGTATAGAATGCCCCCATCGGGATAGGCGAATAAACTCCCGGGATGCGGTTAAGACCGTCGATGAGGCATTTACGACGTTCTACATACTCGTCGTACGTATCGCGCAGGTAGTCTTCATCGGCATCGAGTGAAGCCTCGGCAGCTATCTGACCGATCAACGGAGGACTGAGGCGTGCCTGACAGAACTTCATCACGGCATTTCGGATTTCCTTGTTCTTCGTGATCAGGGCACCGATACGGATGCCGCACTCCGAATAACGCTTGGATACGGAATCGATAAGCACCACATTCTGCTCGATGCCTTCGAGATGACAAGCCGAAATGTAGGGCGAACCGGTATAGATAAATTCACGATAGACTTCGTCGGAGAAAAGGAACAGGTCGTACTTCTTCACCAAGTCGCGTATCTGGTTCATCTCGCGACGGGTATAAAGATAGCCGGTCGGGTTGTTGGGATTACAGATCAGGATGGCGCGGGTACGCTCGTTGATCAGTTCTTCGAATTTCTCAACCTTTGGCAGCGAAAAACCTTCTTCAATGGTGGTGGCAATGGTACGTATCTTGGCACCGGCCGAAATGGCAAAGGCCATATAGTTGGCATAAGCCGGTTCGGGAACAATGATTTCATCGCCGGGATTCAGACAGGCCATAAACGAAAAAAGTACGGCTTCCGAACCGCCGGAAGTAATGATGATGTCGTCGGCTGTCAGATGTATATTGAATTTCTCATAATACCCCACCAACTTTTCGCGGTAACTGCGGTATCCCTGACTCGGACTGTATTCCAGCACCTTTCGGTCGATATTGCGTATTGCGTCAAGCGCCACTTGCGGCGTAGGCAGGTCGGGCTGTCCGATGTTCAAATGAAATACATGTATTCCCCTTTGTTTGGCTGCATCTGCCAGAGGAGCCAGCTTACGGATCGGTGAAGCGGGCATCTCTGTTCCACGAATAGATATTTTAGGCATGACTCGAACTTTAAAATCTTCTTCTATTATTCAATAATTTGCATTCTTTTGTTTTAAGGGTACAAAATTAGCGATTTATTTGAAACCAAAGGAAGCTGCAGACATAAAAACTTTAAAAACCTTATCTATATTAAAAACGTTATGCAAAATAAAAAAGAAAGCCTTACCTTTGAGTTAGTAAACCGTTAATAGCTAAAAACCGAAAATAATATCATGGTCCTAAATCTGATTACATTTGCATCTACACTGCACAGGCAAATATCCATTCGCAGTTCGCACGAAACGGTATTGACTGAACTTGAAAAATATTTCACTCTAAATTTCATTGACTATCAAGATATTGGGAAAGTAACATCCGATGACTTCTGCCTGTTGTTCATTGCAACCGGAGGAGTCGAGCGGTTGGTTATCCAACATTTCGAGTCGCTGCCACGCCCTGCCATCCTGCTGGCCGACGGGATGCAAAACTCACTGGCCTCCGCCCTTGAGATTTCGTCATGGCTACGGGCCAGAGGCATGAAAAGCGAAATACTGCATGGTGAACTGACAGAGATTGTGAAACGCATCTTCGTGATGTACAACAACTTCAAGGCACAAAGGCAGATTTCCGGATCACGCATCGGAGTGATCGGTACACCGTCAAGCTGGCTGATTGCCAGCAATGTGGATTATCTGCTGGCTAAACGGCGATGGGACATTGAGTACGTCGATATTCCTTTGGAACGTGTGGCCGAATATGCCAATGCGCTCTCTGACGACGAAGTGGGTGAAGCTGCCGCCAAGCTGGCCGGAGAAGCTTTAGCCTGCCGGGAAGCATCGGCCGACGACATGCTGAAGGCCATGAAAATCTACAGAGCAGTGAAACGGATTGCCGAAGAAGAAAGGCTGTCTGCACTGACACTGAGCTGCTTCAAACTGATTGAACTGACCGGATCGACCGGATGTATGGCCTTGTCGCTGCTGAACGACGAGGGCATCATTGCCGGATGCGAAGGCGACTTGCAGTCGGTTTTTACCATGTTGGTGGTAAAAACCCTTACGGGAAAAGGGTCATTCATGGCCAACCCTTCCATGATCAACGCACGTACCAACGAAATCGTATTGGCCCACTGCACTGTAGGATTGAAACAGACCGAGAAATTCATACTTCGCAGCCATTTTGAAACGGAACAGAGTATCGGCATCCAGGGATTGCTGCCTACGGGCGACGTGACCATCGTCAAATGCGGAGGCGAATGTCTGGACGAATACTACCTGACCACCGGCACACTGACCGAGAATACCAACTACATCAACATGTGCCGCACACAGGTACGTGTCCGACTGAACTCACCTGCCGATTATTTCCTGAAGAACCCATTGGGAAATCATCACATCCTGCTGCATGGCAACTACGAAACCATATTCAACGAATTCTTCCAGGTGAATGCCTGCAAACGGACGGAATAAGATATTTTCCCTAAAAAATAAGAAAGAAAAATTCCCCAGTTAGGAAAAAATATTTTGCTAACTGGGGAATATTTTTTCCTAACTGGGAAAAAATAACGCCCTCTTTATCTGCGTGGACTACTCATCGTGCAACGCTTCGGCGGGCTGCACTTTCATCGCCTGACGGGCGGGATACCAGATACCGGCCACTATCATCAGAGCCATCAGCAGCAACGCCACACAGAAACATCCCACAAAACGCGCAGTTGAAGCATCGATCAGCGTATGTACCGTCAGGTCGGCCAGCTGGATGTTGAGAGCAATGAGCAAGGCCGGAACGGCTGCCAGCAGCAAAAGTGCAAGACCTTCCAGCAGGAAATACCCCATTACCGTGCGACGACTGCTACCCATGGCCATACGCAGGGCCACCTCGCAACGACGCTTGCGAGTGCGATACCAGAAAGTAGCAAACACACACAGGAAGATATTGAACAGGAAAAAGGCCACCACTGCATAGACCGTATTCAGGTAGTTCACTGTGCCCTGCTGTATGTCGTAGGCTTCTTTCATGTCATCGTACGAACGGATGGTGTTCAGGTAGAAGATGCCCCGGTCGAACACCGGCTGCATATCCTTGCGGAAACGCTCGGCAAAACCGGCTACCTGATCGGGAGCAACGCGTATCGCCACATGCTGCCACCAGAAAGCCTGCTGGGCAGGCAGATAGATGAACGGTTCGTAGCGCTCGTAATCGTCCAGCTTGTGCCGGGGCAGGACAGCAGCCACCCGATAATTGGTCACCGGATTATCCCGCTTCAACCAGTAGGGATTGAAACAGGTCTTGCCTACAGCGTCGGCCACGTTGGGCTGATGGAACAAGGAATCTGCCAAGTCCACACTCATCAAGGCCGGCATGGGATATTCAGCTGGCGACCAGTGAGCTTCGTCTAATTGTCCGGCAATGGGTTTCAGGCGGAACACCTTGAAATAAGAAGGTGTGACATAACGGATGAAACACGACACCACATGCGCCGAATCGGTATGAGAGGCATAACCCTCTAACATTGCATCGCCCGTATAGGGAATGCTGCCGTGATAGGCACAGACTTCCTCCACGCCGGGATAGTCCTTAATCAGGTTGTACAGGTAAGCGAAATCTTTCCCCGCCTGCTGGTTGTCGGCATCGTTGATGACTTCCAATGGTTTGTCCCCCACGGTCAGGTCGAACACACACGACGTGTCGTAACCCTTGGGCTGCCAGGCAGCTCCTTCGTAATTATACACTAAATCGATACCATACCACAACAGTACGGTTACGATACACAACTCCACCCACAGCCATGCGTTGGCACGTCGTTGGTTCCACATCTGTCTGTATATTTGTCTCCACATAATCTTATTCTCCTCCCGTTAATGTGTATGAAATGTTGCGGTGTACCGCCATCCAGGCAGGCAGCAACGTGGACAGCGCGTTGAACACCAGACACGCCGCCAGCACTGCCACGAACAACGAAGGCCGCAGCAGCAAGTCGCTACCCAATATGATGCCTTCCAGTTCCACTCCGCCCGTACCGAACAGCCACGTACCGCCCGCCACCACCAGCACACACGACAACGCATAGCCCAGCACACCGCCTATCAAGGTGGTACACAGGCTCTCGGCAAACAAGTGACCGATGATGATGGCATTAGAGGCTCCATAAGCCTTGCGGATGGCTATCTCGCCCAGGCGACTCTGCATCTGGGCATGTACCAGTCCTGATATGCCCACGGCTGGCACCACTAACAGAATCAGCAGCAACAGCACATAGACCAGACTGGCATTGATGCTTCTGTCGCGGAAGAAGGTGTAGTCCGTATGTGTATAGAGCCGCGGATCCTTCAGGACATACTCCAGCCCTTGCTTGTTGAGCTGCTCCATCCGCCGGTTCACTTCGGTACGTACTGCGTCAGGCGATGTGCCGGGCGACATATGGAGGACGGCATAGCGGAAGCCCAGCAGACCGGCAGTAGCGAGGTTCGGATCGAGGTGCTCCTCATTCATCAGGGTGAAAGGTTCCCACACGTCGGCATAGGCGGTCTGAAAGATGGAGCTGACGTCACGCACCACACCCACTACGCGCGCCTCCTGAAAGTCCAACAACAGTTGCTTGCCCACTGCCCCGGCAGCTCCGCCAAACAGCTGTCCTGCCAGCCGCTCGCTGATGACGACGAAACGGCGCACTACGTCGTCTTCACGGTTGCGGACAAGCCGCCACTCGTCATCCGCCTTCTCAAAGGCTGCACGTCCGGCATCGTATTCGGCCTTGGTAAAAGGACGTCCGGCAACAAAGTCGTAACGGAAAAAGTCGAACCAGTTGGCAGCCACGGCACGAAGCAATACGGAATGGCGGTCGGACGAAGCAGGCAAGGAACACACAGCCTTGCTCAGTCCGCTGTGCCAGGTCAGTTCGTCCACGCCCGGCAGGCTGTCGAAAAAGGCATGGAAAGCCGTAGGCCCCAAGGCCCGATAGCCCCACATGTTCGTGCCATCGGGGCGCATGCACTGGGTACCGTAATTGTAGAGCATACGGCTGCGTCGGGTCTCCGGAGCGACATCGGCCGTACGAAAATCGTAAACCATCACCACCACCATCACAAAGGCAATGGTAACCGCCGTTCCCACCACACACACCGCCGTATAAAAACGGTGCTGCTTCAGCTGGTTGAGAAGCGAACGGAAGTTGTATAACAAAGCATGTTTCATAATCAAAAAAGAATTATAGAACGGTTAATGATAAATGATAAATGGTTAATTGAAAACGATTAACCACCAAACTGTCTATCATTGCACATACAATCATTTTTCATTCTCCCCTTTCCTTTCCTCCCCTCTCCCTGGGAGAGGGGTCGGGGGTGAGGCTTTATTCATCGTGCAACGCCTCCGCCGGCTGTATCTTCATCGCCCGGCGAGCCGGATACCACACGCCTACCACAATCATCAGCGCCATCAGCAACCACGAAAGTACGAGTGCCAGCACGAAGCGCGGGGCATCGAAGGGCAACTTCGCAACGTCCACCAGCTCGGCCACGCCAATGTTCAAGGCAATAACCGTAGCAGGCACGGCAGCCAACGTCAGCAGCAACAGACCTTCGGTAATCAGGCGAAGGAAGATGCCCCGGCGTGTACTGCCCATTGCCATGCGGAGGGCCACCTCCTGACGACGGTGTTGCGTGCGGAACCAGAAGGTACCGATAACGCCCAGGAAGATATTAAGCAGCAGGAAGCCCAGGATGCAGAGCTGCGTCTTGACTTCGTTCACATTTTCCAGCTCGTTGACATAGCGCAACTGGCTGAATGGCTGTATGTCAAGCAGGTAGGTATTGCCCACACGGTAGAGGCGGTCGGCATCGGCCATGAGCGCATCCATGAAACCGTGGTCGGCGTCAGGCGACACGCGCAAGCTCAGTTGCAGGTAGGCCGTGTTCTCGAACTCCATCATCACTTCGCGCGGAAAGTCGGTGGCTATGAAGGGCCCACCCCACTGGTCGGCTGTCTCAAAGTGGTTCCAACGCGTAGGCTCGGCTATGCCGGTAACGCGCAGGCGGTTGTCACTGTCCGGGTTCCACAGGGGCAATTGACGACCCAGCAACGCCGTGGCATCGGGCATACCCAAGGATTCGTATTTTGCAACTGCATTACGCGACAGGATCATCGTGCCCGGCTTTAGCACAGCGGCCAGCGAGTCGGAGCTCGTGGTGCGCACCGTCCGCCCGTCAGCATCCTGCACGGCTACCCCTTGAATGCGGAACAGGCGCAGGTAGTCGGACTGAGCCAGTCGGTGCATGGTGTGGACCGACACCGTATCCACGAAGACTTCAATGCCGTTGCTGCCGTCACCGTAGGGGATGCAGTTCTGTGAGATGGCCACCGCTTCCACGCCGGGACGATGACGCAGACGCTCAGCTATCTCCAGCAGGGCGTCCATGTCGTCTTCGATGGTGAGATTGGGGTCGTATAAGGCAGAGTTGGGAGTCAGGCGGTTCACCGTCAGGTTATAGCAATGCTCCGTATCGAAGCCCATCGGCGCAAAGTAAACGCGCGCCGTCGTACAGCACCAGTCCACGATGTACCACAGCACCACGAAGACCACCAGCAGCTCCAGCGCAAGGAAGAAGTTGCTGCGCCATTCGTTTCGTATTTGAGTAAATAGTTTCTTGTTCATAATGTAAAGCCTCACCCCCGACCCCTCTCCCAAGGAGAGGGGAGGAAGGATATGGCGGTTATTTATTATACTATAATACTACCTATCATTCTCATTTCCCCTCTCCTTGGGAGAGGGGTTAGGGGTGAGGCTTTTAATGCGCCTTCCCATTTATCGCCTCCACAATATTCATCCTCGACGCCCGCCAGGCAGGAATGCCCGCACTAAGCAAGTTCATCAACAGGCAGAAGCCAAAGGCAGCCAAGAATATCCACGGACTGAGCAATTCGCCCGCCGTCAGGCTGGTCTCGCCCGACAGATAGGCGTTGGTAGAGTTACCGAAGAGGAAACCGTTCAGCACGAAGGTGGCGGCATAACTCAAGAATAGTCCCAACAAACCTGCCAGACAGGTCAGCAGCAGGTTCTCCAGAAAGACTTGGCGCATCAGTTCGTTGGCCGTGGCGCCGAAGGCCTTGCGTACCCCGATTTCAGCCATCCGCTTCCGCATCCTCGACAGGGTCATGCTGCTCAGGTTGATGGCAGGAACGATGAGCAGGATAAGCATCACCATCACGTAGCGCAACACCACACCCTGCACATCGGGCTCCTGGCTCCACGTGCGGTAGAGGTGGGTGAACTGTGTGTCGGGTTGTCCGCGGTAGAACACCTCTACCCCATTCTGCGCATCGTTGTACTTCTGCCGCAGGCGTTCGCACTCCTCGCGGACGGCGGGGAAGTCTGCCCGGCTGCGGGCCAGGATGACGGCGCGCATCGGCCCCATCAGGTTATAACCCCAGGTGTTGGCTTCGGCATCGCCGGCCGTATAGGGTATCCACACCTGGGCATAAGCGTCCGTAGCCAGCATGGAGACGTCGGCCACCACGCCACACACCTGGAAGTCCACGTGGTTCAGTTCCACATGCTGCCCGCTGACGTCCGTCCGCCCGAACAGGCGACGGGCCACCGAGGCTGCAATGACAGCACGGGGCAGGCCGCTGCTCAGATCGGCTGCCGTGAAGGGCTTGCCGTCGAGAAAGCGGAAGCGAAACACTTGCCAGAAGGCTTCGTCGGTCTGCACCCTGTCGGCCGTCATCTTGGCACCGGCAGGCAACGAGACACGTACCTTGCCGGGATTCGATACCAGCGTGACAGCCTCGGCCGTAGTCAGCGCTTTAAAACATTCGCGCCCCGTCTGTACCGACATGCTCGAATTGGCCGAACTACCGCTTGTATCGCCCTTCGCACGATAGGACATGTTGGGCACATAGAGCGAACGGCTGCGATTCACCTCCGGCTCGCAGTCGGCCACCCGTACCTGCAGGGTGATGACGATGACCATAATCATGCAGATGGACAATGCTGTGCCCAGCACGGATATCCAACTGATGACAGGGTTCTCGCGCAGGTGGTAAAAAGCCTGCTGGAAGTAGAGCCTCACCCCCGACCCTTCTCCCAAAGAGAGGGGAAAGTGGAAGGTATGGGAATTTTTTTTCATTTCAGTCTTTTCTTTATAGTAACAATTTCATTTAGGGTTCGTAAACGAACAGTTCAAGTCTTACGAACATGAATTGACAGTCACGCTTATTTCTCAAGCCTCGGAATCAAAGTGCCCTTCTCCCCTCTCCTTGGGAGAGGGGCCGGGGGTGAGGCTTTATTCATCGTGCAACGCCTCCGCCGGCTGCACCTTCATGGCACGTTGGGCCGGAATGCCGATGCCGACACCGATCATGGCGGCGATGAGGACAAACGTAGCGACGACACAGAAGGCCAGGCGCGACCACTCCAACGTAGTGCCGTTGCGCCAGCTGTTCAGTTCGAAGTGGGCCAGCACAATGTCGATAATAATGGCAGGCACGGTGACGATCAGCAGCAGGAAGATGCCTTCGCTCATCAGTCGGCCGAACACCGCACCGTCTGTGGCACCCATCGCCTTGTGCAGGGCAATCTCACCCCGACGCTGCTGCGTGCGGAACCAGAACGTGCCGAGCAGTCCCAGGAAAATGTTGAGCAGCAGGAAACCCATGCCCACAACCAAGTTGCACATCTCGCTGGTCTCGCCTTGCTGGAAGCTGCGACGGATGTCCTTGAAACTCCTGATGTCACTGATGTAGAGATTGCCTATGCGGAACTGCTTCTCGCTGTCGGCTTTCAGGTTCTCCATAAAGTTCTGGTCACGGTCGGCACGGACGCGGACGCAAAGCTCGCGGTCGGCGCTCCACCACACTTCACCAAACATATTCATATTATATACCATGGAATAACTGAAAGATGCCTGGCTGTAATCGTCGTAACGCACATTTTGCAAGGCAGCCCCCAGCCGATACGTCTGAGTTGTGTCCCCGAACAGGTAAAATTCCTTCTTGCCAACCAGCGATGTCATCGGAATGTCGTATTTGCGATACAGGTTGTCCGAAGCCAGGAAGTCGCCCCGCTCCAATATCTCAGCCAGCTGTTCGGGCGTCTCGCCACGCGCCCCTTGGTAACGGAACACACGCACGAAGTCGGGCGTCGCAATACGGCGGATAGTCCAGCGGGGTGCATGAAGCGTATCGTAATCCACTTCCGCAGAGCCATTACTTCCATTGTAAGGATAAGCGCTTTGCGACAAGCTCACCACCTCTACCTCGGGGCGGCGACGCAAACGCTCCACCAGTTCGCGTACCTCGTCGCTCTGTTTGTGGGTATCACTATAAGGTGCATAATCGGGACTCTTGTCGGTGAGCACGCCCATATCTATCAGGTAGCAATGCTCCGTATCGAAGCCCCGCGGCTCTAAATAGGTAGCCAGGCGGCAGTAGAGCAAGTCGATGATGTACCACATCACCACGCTCACCACCAGCAACTCCAGCGCCAACCACAGGTTGCTGCGCCATTCGTTTCGTATTTGGGTAAATAGTTTCTTGTTCATAATGTAAAGCCTCACCCCCGCCCCCTCTCCCAAGGAAAAGCCTCACCCCCAACCCCTCTCCCAAGGAGAGGGGAGGAAGAAGTCTCACAGCCTAAGAGAAGCGGGCAAAGAATATGGCAGTTATTAATAGGTTATCATTATATCAATCTTTCATTCTCAATTCCCCTCTCCCTGGGAGAGGGGTTAGGGGTGAGGCTCTTAATGTGCCTTCCCATTTATCGCCTCCACAATATTCATCCGCGACGCCCGCCAGGCAGGAATGCCGGTACTGAGCAGGTTGAGCACAAAGCAGAAGAGCAACGCCCAGCCGAAAGTAGAGGCATGTATCAGGATGGAAGCATCGACCACAGGCGGATTGAGCGAAGTTGTCCAGTCCTGTGCAAAGAGGGTATTACCGAATAAAAAGGCAAAGAGAAAGCTGATTATCAGCCCCAACACACCTGCCAACAGGGTGACGATGAAGTTTTCGCTTAATATCTGTCCCAACAGCTCCATGCGCGTACAGCCAAAGGCACGACGCACCCCGATCTCCGCCACGCGGCGGCGCAGGCGGCTCTGCGTCATGCTGCTCAGGTTGATGGCAGGCACGATGAGCAGGATGAGGAAAATAATGAAACGCGTCCGGTGGGCAGCCGCCACATCCGGCTCCACATTGGCACCGGCTGTCAGGGCGTTCTTCTCCTGGTCGTAGGGACGGTTGCGGTTGATGATCCGATAGCCGTTCTCGCCTATCACCTTATTGAATTCGTCCAACCGACGCCCGGCTTCCTCACGAATGGCAGGGAAGTCGCTGCGATCGCGAGCCAGGATAGTGCAACTCATGTCACCCATCAGGTCATTCTCCCACGTATTGTTCACTTGGTCGGTCGAAGTATAAGGAATCCACACCTGCGCGTAAGCCGTTTCGGCCAGCGTTGATACGTCCTTCACCACGCCGCACACCCGATAGGGTGCATGGGCCAGCAGGAATTCTTTTCCCACAACCTTCGTCGTGCCGAACAGCAGGCGCGCCACGCTTTCGGTGATGACCGCCACCGGCCGACCGGCGTCGAACGTTGCCTGGTCGAAAGGCTTGCCGTCGGTAAAGGCGAAGTCGAACACCGTCCAGAACTGGCTGTCCGTTTCGCGCACATCCACCGCCGTAGCTGGCTGGCCGGGCAAGTTGACCGGCTGGGGCAAGGAATAGGCCACATAAATGGTGACAGTCTCGGGCGTCGTCAGCTTACCGTAGATTTCTTTCAGTGTAGCTGCGCTCCACGGGCCGTTGCTGTTGCCGTCTCCCCATGCTTCGTTAGTAATGCTTCCCCACTTCACGTGCAGGAAGCGGTCACGGTTGCTCTCGGGCGCAAAAGGCTCGACCTGCACCTGCTGCATCATCACCACCAGCATGATGAGGAAAATGGAAAGGGCAGTACCCGCCACCGTCACCCCGCTGATGAGCGGCTGCTGGCGGAGCTGTGCCCAAGCTTGTTGAAAATATTGTTTAATCATCTTTTTAATAAAGAATCTGTTATTAATGAAGAATGAAGAATGATGAATAGTGTCAAATTAAGGAGCCACTTTCTTTTAGGCACGGATTACACGGAATTTCACGGATGACGATTATTCTTCTTGCTCTGCGTTTTTCCGCGTAATCCGTGCCTAAAAATAACAAGATAGCAGTTACTTTTAGTTTTGACACACCCGCATTCCTCATTCTTCATTCTTAATTTTTAATCGTTTCGTATTCACACTGCCTATACCACTGCGCGACACATCGGCCTCATCGGCACTGCCTCTCAGTTCCAGACTGCCTACGCCGCCCATGCGGGCTTTCAGGTAGTCGCAATCGACGTTCACCTCGGCATCGCCCACCCCGCTCAGACTGACGTTGAAACGACGGCAAGTCAGATCATCCACTTCGGCAGATCCTACACCGCTGATGCGCAGCGTGAAGTCGTCCAGTTTCAAGGGTTCCTTGCACTCCAGGCTACCCACGCCGGTCAGCTCTACCTCCTCCAAGGTAGGAGCTGTGACATACAGCTTCAATCCGTTTATGTTCTTGACGGACCTCTTTTCACCTCTTTTGAAATCAATGATCAGGCAACCGTCCTTCACCTCGGTCGTGGTGAGCTTCACCCATTTCTCCTTGCCTTCCAGGCGGAGGGAGTATTTATCGCCCTGCGTGAACTCGACATTGGCTACCGCCTTTATCCTGATGGAAGAAAAATCGTCCACCTTCCGCACTTCGTTCACCCGTTCATCTTGTGCCAACGCACCTATTGCTCCGGCAAAAGCCAAGAGCAATGCAATCATTACACCTATAATATTTGTTTTCATTTCACTGTTCCGATTGATAATTTAAATTTATCCTATCTGACGTCCGTCGAAGAAGCGAATGGTGCGGGAGGTCAGTTTCGCCTGACTTTCGTTGTGCGTTACCATTACGATGGTACGTCCGTCTTCCTTGTTCAGCTGTTGCAGTAAGTCCATGACTTCGGCACCCATCTTGGAATCCAAATTACCGGTAGGCTCATCGGCGAGGATAATCTCGGGATTGCCGATAATGGCACGTGCGATGGCTACACGCTGGCACTGACCTCCGGAGAGCTGCGTAGGCATATGCCGCATACGGTGGCTTAGTCCAACCTTTTCCAACACTTCTTCGGCCAGGCGACGGCGCTCCTTGGCAGAGACCTTGCGATATAGCAACGGCAATTCTACATTGTCTATCACATTCAGCGAATTGATCAGATGGAACGACTGGAACACAAAGCCCAGATTCTTGTTACGGAAAGCAGCCAGTTCTTTGTCCTTCATTCCCTCAACACGTGTACCGGCTATTTCGATGGTACCGCTGGTAGGAGTGTCAAGCAAGCCCATAATGTTAAGCAAAGTGGACTTTCCACATCCGGAAGGTCCCATAATACTCAGGAATTCGCCTTGTTCTACTTCGAGGTTCACGTTCTCCAATGCTTGAGTTTCAATCTCGTCTGTACGGTAAATCTTGTTGATACCGGTCAATTTAATCATGTCCATAATTGTATGTTGTTTATAGTTATTGTATTCTTTGTTTTGCACTACAGAGGACACGGAGTAATCTGTGGTGTCTCATTCACCATAGAGAGAACAAAGTTACATTTTTCTCCTCTGTGAAACTCTGTGTCCTCTGTGGTGAACTTAATTCAAAAGTCATGCCAAAAAGGCTTTTATCTGATTATCTGCACTTTACAAAATTCGTTCTGTGTCCGATAATGAACACTCTGTTCGATTTCAGCGAACATCCGTACAGATAAGGACAACTTTATTCATCCCTCAGCGCTTCCGTCGGCGGAATGGTACTGATACGTCGCGCAGGAATATAGATACCTACCAATACCACAACCAGCAGGATGAAGTAGATGATGAGCGACACGATAGCGAAATGCTGCCCGAAGTGGTCCACCCAGCAGGGCATGGTGCTCGTCATCCAAGCACTTCCCTTATTCAGTCCCTCGCTGAGCCCGTATTGCAGGTAGAGGAAGCAACCTATCAGGGTAGCTACCGTCGTGAGTACCACACCTTCGCCCATCAACTGAAGCCGGATGCGGCGTGGCGTAGCACCGTAGGACAGCATGATGCCTACCTCCTCGCGCCGCGTACGGGTCTGTAGCCAGAAGGTACCGACAACACCTAAACAGAGGTTGACAAGGAAGAACAGGGCTATACTCAGGTTGCGACGATAGAGTGACGTCGCAGTACCAAACTCACTGATCCGGTTGATGCTGTCGTACGACTGCAAGTCGCGTGCATAAAGGTTACCAACCCGCATCTGGCGAACCATCCAAGGACGGAACTCATGCAGGAAGCGGTCCATGCTGACACCCTCCTTCAAACGGATGACTACGTGCATATCGTTCACACTGGAAAGAATATCGGGATGCAATATCGGCTCGAAGGCGACAGGAACAGGACGACAGTCGTTGGTGTACTTGAAAGTTCCTACCGCACCTACCACAACGGGCAAATAGACCGTATCCGTCTCGCTCGTCATCCAGCAACGCAGATTCTTGTTGTAAACACGGGTGTGAAACAAGGCTTCCTGTGCATACTCACTCAGTACAACATTCATCCCGCCATACGTATGATCCGACAATTCTTCGGGCGTCATGCTGCCCTGCACGGGTCGGAAGCCGAATGTTTCAAAGAAATGTGTATGGGGCAGAAACTCAACATACATAAGGTCAAGCCCCACCGTATCACCTTCTGCCATCAGGGTGGAAGTACTACTTCCTTGCGAACCGGGATATGCGAAAGAAAGTACGGGAGTGGCCTGCTCTACATCGGGATGCTGGCGGGCACGTTCCACGATATTCAGATACGCCTGCATCAGCGAAGCAGAGTCGGTAGCCTGAGCATCATAGCCCGGCGCCTGCGGTTGCAACATACCGACGGACACCATGCAGAGGCGGTCGGCATCGTAGCCAAGCGGAAGGTGACGGTCGTAAGTTACCACAATAACAGGATCGAAGATAATCCACGAAAGAACAGCGACCAGTATAAGTTCGGCCAGCAGCCAGCCATTGCGGCGGCGACGGGTCCATAGGGTTTTTAAGATAAGGGTAAACATAAAAATGAAGAATGAAGAATGAAAAATGAAGAATTTATACGAATGAGGAATTTATAGAAATGAGGAATGAAGAATTTATACGAATGAGGAATGTCAATGTCAGCATCCGCATGGCAATTCTTCATTCTTAATTCTTCATTCTTCATTAAAAATTTATCTTTTCTCATACAGCGAATACACAATCGGTTTGCGGAGCGACATCCATGCCGGCAGGAAGGCCGACAGCAGATTCAGTGCCAGGCAGAGCAGGAAAGCGATGCCAAAGACGGCAGGTGCAAAAAGCATCTCGCCCGATACATAGGCATCGACACCTTGCGGCACAGCTTCGGGCCACTGGTCGAGCAACGTGAAAACCCATTCACGTCCTACATAGACAACGATCCACGCCAATACCAATCCCAGCAGACCACCGGCCAGTGTCAGGAAGAAGTTTTCCCACATCACTTGCGAAAGCAGTATGTTGCGTCCTGCGCCAAACGACTTACGTACTCCCATCTCGGGCAAGCGGCTCTCCATACGACTGGCAATAAGTCCGCTCAGGTTGAGGGCAGGCACCAATAGCAACACCAGTACCACGACGATCAGATAACCCGCCGTCTTCCAAGGATTGAAACCTGCATCCGATGGATGACTTTGGAAAACACTGAGCCAGTGCGAAGTTGGCTGCTTCCACAACTCCAGCTGCCACTGTTCCTTGTACTGCAGGTTCACCCGCCTCGTCAGGTCTCTGATTTCTGCCCGCAAAGCATCAGCCTGTGCCTTGTCCTTCACAAGAAAAGTGACGGAATAAATGCCACTATACGGGAACTTGTCTGAATACGGTTTCTTATAATTTCCGAAAACCGAATAAGGCAAATAGACCTGAGCATACGACTTCGAGGTGAGATAGCTGGCACCGCGTACCACACCGCACACACGATAGTTGACATAATCCAACGAAAACGAACGTCCGACAACATTTTGGGTCGTACCGAACAGACGACGCGCCAGGTCATCGGAGATCACAGCCGTATGGATGCCACTTGCCAAATCGGAATCGGTGAAAGGATTTCCTTCCAAAAAGCGGAATGAGTAGATGCGGAAAAAGGCTGGATCTGTAAGCTTTAAAGCCACTTTAAAGTCACCGCTCAAATCGGTAGGCTGTATGTAAAAGGATTCATCCATGCCATAGTCCACAATGGCAGAAACTGCCTCTACGTTCTTTAACGGATACATCCACTCCTGCACAGCCTGAAACGACAGTCCAGCCTGAACGGTATATCCCTCCGAACGAAAACTGGCATGAGTCAGATACAACGTATTTTCCCGGTTTACCTCGGGATACACAGGTGCCAGCTTCACATAGTAAACCACCGCCATCACAACCGTCATGGCAATAGCCAGCCCTGTGCCGGCAATGTAAAGCGTACTGAACAGGCGGTTCTGCCTGAACAACGCAAGGGCTTGTTTGAAATAGGTCTTTAGCATGATAATTTATGGCCTCACCCCCAGCCCCTCTCCCAAGGAGAGGGGAGAAAAGATGTGACCGGTTATTTATTACATTATATATCTTTCTATTATTTCTATCATTCTTAATTTCCCTCTCCTTGGGAGAGGGGTTAGGGGTGAGGCTCTATTCCTCCCTCAACGCCTCCACCGGCAACGCACGTGCCGCACGGCGTACAGGGATATACGTTCCGACCAGCGCTATCAACACCAGAACCAGGTAGCTGAGTGCAAGCACCACGGTGAAGTGGAAACCGAAACGGTTTTGCCCGTAGGCGGGATTGGGCACGAACTTGTCATTCATCTCTACCGTGTACAGGCCGTTGGCGTGTGCATGATAGAACAGGAAGGGGATGACCAGCACGAAGGCTATCGTCAGCAACAGCCAGGCTTCGATGAGGAACTGCCGCACGATGCACCCCTGCGAAGCGCCCATGCTGCGCATCACCCCAATCTCGCCGCGACGGGCGTTGCTGCGTATCCAGAAGGTGCCCACCATGCCCAGGAAGATGCAGAGCAGGGCGAAACCCGTCAGGGCGTATTGCAGGCGGAGCTTGTTGGTGACACCACTTTTCATGGCATAGGCCTCGCTCAGCTCCGAAAATTCCTTCAGGCTGTCGAAGTAGAAGTTGCCGACGGAGAGCTGCGGCGCCACTTCCTGCAGGAAACGCTGCTTGAAGGCCGACACGTCCACACCCGGCTTCAGACGGATGACAAAATTGTACCACCACGGCATATACTGGCTTCCATACATTTCGCTGTACATGGTGACAATGAGCGGATAGGGCTGCTCGTAGTCGCGGTGCTTGAAGTCACGGAATACGCCCGCTACCTCCAAAGCGTCCTCGCCCTGGTAGACTTTCTTTCCCACGGCATCGGCCGTACCAAACAGGCGCTGAGCCAGCCGTTCGGAGATGAATGCCTTGTCTTCCACCTGTTCAGGCACCTGGATGTCACCGCCTGTACGGGCATCCTTCATGCCATAGGTATGAAGCATATTGCTGCCATCGGTTGCCACAAAGCAATAAGACTGGGCATGTACGAAACCTTCCCCCTTGTGCAAGGAGGCAGTATCGACAAAGATTTGCGTACCGCTCCACGAGCTGCTACAAGGGAAACTTTGATTACCGGAGATGGTCCAGCACTTCACCTCGGGTTGCTCGCGTACGATGCGGGCAAGGCGCGTGTAGGCCACCAGATTCATCGAGTCGGAAGCCATGTCGGGGTCGAAGTTGCCGTTCGTCTCGTCATACATGCCGATGTTCACCACATAAAGCCCTTCGGGATTATAGCCCCGGTCGATAGCATGGTTGGCAGTCAATACATAGATAGGATCGATAACAGTCCAGAGGAAGAAACTGACGACCAGCAGTTCCAGAAATATCCAGGCGTTCTGACGACGCTGGTTCCATAATTGGTGTAAGATGGTTTGAAGCATAATATTTTTCTAAGGCCTCACCCCCGACCCCTCTCCCAAGGAGAGGGGAGGAAGGATGTGGCAGGTTATGGCCTCACCCCCAACCCCTCTCCTAAGGAGAGGGGAGGAAGGACGTGACCGGTTATTTATTACATTACATATATATTTCTATTATTCCTATCATTCTTAATTCCCCTCTCCTTGGGAGAGGGGTTAGGGGTGAGACCTCCTATCTCTTCGTATTCAACGATTCCATGATCGGATGCCGCATCGCCCCAAGTGCAGGCACAAGGGCCGACACCACATTGAGCACCACGCACACGGCCAGTGCGCTGCCGAACACAGCGGGATTGAACAGCATCTCGGGTGTGAGCGACGTGGAGAGCGAAGTGTCGTAGATGTTCTTGTCGAACAGCGTCAGAATCCAGTCGCTGGCCGTCAACACAATCAGGTAGGAGAACAACAGGCCTGCCAGACCGCCCAGCAGCGTGAGCAACAGGTTCTCGCAGAGCACCTGCTCCAGCAGGCGGCGGCGCGTAGCCCCATAGGCCTTGCGGATGCCTAACTCGGCAATGCGACTGTCCATGCGCGAAGAAATCATGCCGCTCAGGTTCAAGGCAGGGATGAAGAGCAGGGCCAGCAGGATGTAGAGGAAGTCCTTGGCCAGTTCCATCGTGTCGGGCGCCTTCTCCACATCCTGGCGGAAAGTGCTGAGCCAGTATGGATCGGGTTGCCCCATCAGGTCGTATTCATAATCCTTGTCCTGCTGGGTATAGCGCCGGAACACATCCTGCACCTCGCTGCGCACGGTTTCGAAGTTCTCCGCATCGTCCACCAGCAGCGACACAAACACATTGCCCAGCAATCCCTGCCTGTCCAGCTCCTTGGAGATATACTGCGCATTGAGCAAGGGCAGCCACAGGTCGCCTGCCGTTTCGGGTGTGGCATTGGAAACATCCCGCACCACGCCACACACGCGGTAGTCGCGCCCGTTGAAGGCGAAGTGCCTGCCCGTCACTCCCTCGACGGCGGCAAACAACCGCTTGGCCATCGACTCACCGATGACGGCCACTTGCGCCTTGGCCTCCACATCCTCCTGCGTGAATGGCTGGCCGTCAACAAAACGGAAGGAAAAGACTTTCCAGAAAGCGCCGTTGGCAAAACGGGGAGTAGCTTTGAAGGGCTTTACGTCTGTGGCAGACACCTGATAATCTCCCCAAAAATCAATCACACTGCCCGCCACCTGCTCCACATGGGGCAGCCCCGGCAGCATCTGGTCCACCACATAGTAGGCCACGCCGCCGTAGATGTTCCAGTTCTCGGGCTTGCCCTTGGGATAGCGTTTCAGGGGCTTCAGCACCAGCGTGCGGTCGCGGTTATACTCGGGATAGACGGGGCCGAACTTGACGTAGAAGATGATGAACAGCGTCATCACCAGCGCAATGGACAGACCCGTGCCCACCACGTAGATGCCTGTAAAGAGGCGGTTCTGCCGCATCAGGGTCCAGGCTTGTTTGAAGTAGTTTTTCAGCATAACTATGTTTTTGTTTGTTTCACCACAGAGGGCACAGAGTTTCACAGAGTTTTTATTTAATCCATCACAGATTATATTCTCTGTGATAATCTATATAATCCGTGGTGCATCATACAGATTATCTCCTCTGTGAAACTCTGTGTCCTCTGTGGTGAGCGTTTCTCATTTCTTCAGTTTCAGTTTGTTCTTGTTCTTATACTGGCTCATGTCGCTTACGACTACCTGGTCACCAGGTTTGAGGCCCGAAACCACTTCGACGTACTCGAAGTTGGAGTCGCCCAGCTGCACCTTGCGCTTCACGAGCTGGTCGTCGCCGTCGCGCACAAAGAGTTCGTACTCGCCACGGCCCACGTAGTAACTGGCATTGGCCAGCCGCATCACGTCTTCCTTGACGGAATTCATCACATAGACATCGGTCTTCAGTCCCGAGCGCAGGCGGCGGTTGCTGTCGTCCTCTAATTGGACGGTGAAGGAAATGACCCCGTTCTTCGAAAGCGGAGTAACGCTGCTCACCTGCCCTTCCAGCTTCTCGCTGCCTATCTTCACGATGGCCCGTCCGCCGGCTGCCACACGGTCGCCGTAGGTATCGGCTATCTCGCCCTCTACCTTGAAGTGGCTCAGGTCGCTGATGACGGCTATCTGTGTGCCCTCGCCCACCTGCGCACCAATCTGGTTATTGATATAGGTAAGGATGGCCTTGCGAGGCGAACGTACCTGCGCGTCGTCCAGCGTACGCTTGGTTTCGGCCAGACTCTTGCGGAAGATGCTCAGGTCCAGTTCCTGCACCTTGTATTCGGCTGCCAGCACCTCCTGTTCGTTTTCGTACTGCTGGCGCAGCTGTTCCAGTTCCAGCTGGGCCACGTTGACACTCAGTTCGGCCTGACGTACCTTGTCGGTGGTACCCGAACCGAGACTGTCGAGATACTGCTCGTTGCGCAACTCCACCTTCATGCGGTTCAGCTTCATCTCGGACACCTTGATCTGCATGACTAAGTCTTTCAGTTTGGTCTCGTTGTTCACCTGCAACTGCTGCAGCTTGTAGGTGCGCATCTGCTCCTCGTCCAGCTGCTTCTTGTATTCGGTCTCGGCACTCTGCAAGTCCAGCTTCAGGATGGGCGTGCCCACGTCCACACTGTCGCCCCCTTTCTTATAGACTTCGAGGATGCGGGTATTGATGGGCGAGTTGATGATTTCCTCGAACGCCGGCACCACCTTGCCCGAGGCACTGACGCTGACCTCGATGGTTCCCCGGTCCACTTGCGAAAAGACGAGGTCCTTCTCCTTCACTCCCGTCCGCATCAGCGAGATGAGTACACTGATGACTACCACGCCCGACACTCCTGCGATGCCGTAACGTATCCACTTCTTGTTGCGCTCTTTGCGGCGCACTTCTTTCGGAATTTCTCTATCCATACCTTTATATTATATTGTTCTTATTTTCTTTGCTTTTACTCTTCTATCAGATCATCCTTTCTTCCTGACGGAAACGGACAGTCCGAAAAGATTCACACCTTTCTCCTGCGAAATATGTGCCAAAATCGTAAACTTCTGATTTACAGAATAAATTGAAAAATCCGAGGTGTCCGATTTCGAACACAGTGTACATTTTTGGATAATCTGATCCGAACACCTGCCTACACTAATCGCTCCCCCCAAAGAACAGATGGAACTGAACCGGTCACCGAAAGACGACCCAAGAAGCAAGATTACAGGGAAAATATGAACAAAAGCGAAAATATGAACATTCGTTGAAGAAATATAGACGTTATACTCCCGATATAACCGCCTATCTTTGCAGCAAATAACAAAAGATAGATATGATAAAGAAATTGTTCACATTCACATTTGCCTGCCTGCTTATGGGCAGTGCAGGAGCACAGGAAATGCTGTCTTTAGGACGATGCCTACAGATAGGAATCGAAAACAACCTCGGACTGCAGACCAAACAGAACGAAGTGCGCAAAGGCCAACACGTCATCAGCGAGAACCGCGCCAAGCTGTTGCCGCAGATCAATGCCGTGGCTTCCTTCAATGACAACTTCAACCCGCCCGTATCGGTGACTGACGGCTCGGCCTACGGCAACCCGTACAACGTGACGAAGACCCTGCAATACAACGCTAACGCAGGCCTGCAACTGCAGATGCCGCTCTACAACCAGACGGCTTACACGGCACTGGACATTGCCCGCACGCTGGACAACATCAACCGACTGACCTATGAAAAGGCACGCGAGGACCTCATTCTGCAGATAGCCAGGATGTACTACTTGGGACAAAGCACTGCCGAGCAGATAGGTATCGTCAGGGAAAACATCGACCGCCTGCGCGAACTGCGCGACATCACCCAGGCCTTCTACGACAACGGCATGGCGATGGAAGTGGATCTGAAGCGTGTCAACATCAACTTGGAGAACATGCAGGTGCAGTACGACAACGCACAAGCCATGCTGACCCAACAGCTCAACCTGCTGAAGTACGTCATGGACTACCCTGCCGACGCCGACATCGCCCTGGAACCCGTGGACACCGAAAACATCCGGACCGCCGAACTGACCGGACTGGATGCCAACCAGTACGAACTGCAACTGCTCCGCTCGCAAGGCAAACTGGCCGAACAGCAGAAACAGATGATCAGCCAGGGCTACCTGCCTTCGCTCAGCCTGACCGCCAACTGGATGTACTCGGCCTACACGGACAAGGCCCGGAACTGGTTTCACTCCGGCCCCTCCAACCATTGGTACAACTCCAACGGCATCGGCCTGACGCTGCGCATCCCCATCTTCGACGGACTGGACAAACGCTCGAAACTGCGGAAAGCAAATATTGACATCGAAAACATTCGTCTGAATCAGGAGAACATGCAGAAAAACCTCGAAACGCAGTACCTGAACGCCACGAACGACCTGATGAACAACCGCCGCAACTTCCTGAAGCAAAAGGACAATTACCGGCTGGCCGAGGACGTCTATGAAGTGACTACCGACCGCTACCGCGAAGGCATCGCCTCGATGACGGAAGTCCTGCAGGACGAGATGCGCATGAGCGAGGCACAGAACAACTACATCAGCGCTCACTACAACTACCGCGTCACCAACCTGACCCTGCTGAAACTGACAGGACAAACGGAAAGCCTGCTGAAATAGGAGGGGACGAGGGGACGAGTTGACAAGGGGACAAGTTGACAAGGGGACGAGTTGACGAGTTAACAAGGGAACAAGTTGACGAGTTAACAAGGGAATAAGGAGTGTCCTTGTTGCCTGAAGCCTCGTCAACTCGTCAACTAACCCCAAAACCCTCGTGGACTGAAGCCTCGTCAACTTGTCAACTAACTTAAAAACAACATTCAAAATCATATAAACATCATGGAAACGAATAACACTTTACAAGAAAAAGCCAAAAAACTGCGCAAGATGCGCCGTCGTCAACGTATAGCCAGCCTGCTGGGCATCGCCGTCCTCGCCTGGGGAGTGGTGCAGGCAGCCATCCTCTTTCTGGACTACAAGAACACCGAGACCAGCAACGACGCCCAAGTGGAACAGTACATTTCGCCCGTCAACCTGCGCGCATCGGGCTACATCCAGAAGATCTGCTTCACCGAACACCAGAACGTACGCAAGGGCGACACCTTGCTGATACTGGACGACCGCGAATATCGCATCCGCGTGATGGAAGCCGAAGCCGCCCTGAAGGACGCTATGGCCGGTGCCACCGTCATGGATGCCACCTTGCAGACCACCCGGAACAACGCCTCGGTGTTCGAAGCCTCCATCGCCGAAGTGGAAATCCGTCTGGCCAAACTGGAGAAAGACCGTCAGCGCTACGCCAACCTGCTGAAGCGGAACGCCGCCACTCCCATCCAATTAGAACAGATTGAGACCGAATACGAAGCCACCCGCAAGAAGCTCGATGCCCTGCAGCGCCAGCAGAAGGCAGCCCGTTCGGGTGTGAACGAAGTGTCGCAACGCCGTCAGAACATCGAAGCCTCCATCCAGCGTGCACAGGCTGCCCTCGACATGGCCCGCCTCAACCTGTCGTACTGCGTAGTGACCGCTCCCTGCGACGGCAAGTTAGGTCGCCGCGCACTGGAAGAAGGCCAGTTCATCGGTGCCGGACAGACCATCACTTACATCGTGCCCGACACGCAAAAGTGGATTGTAGCCAACTACAAGGAAACGCAGGTGGAGAACCTCGCCATCGGCCAGCAGGTACGCATCCGGGTGGATGCCGTCAAAGGCAAGGAATTCACCGGACGCATCACCGCCATCTCGGGCGCCACCGGTTCCAAGTACTCTCTCGTGCCCACCGACAACTCCGCCGGCAACTTCGTGAAGATACAGCAGCGCATCCCCGTCCGCATCGACTTCGACCACCTGAGCCGCGAGGACAACGAACGACTGGCCGCCGGCATGATGGTGGTGGTAAAGACGGTTAAATGAAGAACGAAGAATGAAGAATGAAGAATTTCCATGCGGAACGTGACATTCTTCATTAAAAAAAATTCCTCATTCTTCATTCATCATTCTTCATTTCCAAAGATTCTTCATTTCCCAAAATTCTTCATTCTTAATTCTTCATTCTTCATTTCCCAAAATTCTTCATTCTTAATTCTTCATTCTTCATTTCCTTATGTCTTCCTATCCCAAAAACTATCCGTTCTACAACTGGGTGCCCAAACCCTTAGGCATCCTGATACTGGTGCTGCTCTTCATACCCATCCTCACCGTGGGCGGTGTCTATACCGCCAACAGCGGCGAGATGATGAGTGGGCTGGGCATTCAGTCCGAGCATATCCAGTTTGTCGGCTTCCTTACCTCCATCGGCATGGCAGCCTTCTCGCCCTTTTTCTACGAATTAGTGTGCATCCGCCGCGAAAAGATGATGTGCCTTACAGGCTTTGCCGCGATGTACGCCCTGAGCTACGTGTGCGCACGTACCGACAGTGTTTTCCTCCTTGCCCTGTGCAGCCTCATCATGGGCTTTCTGCGCATGGTGCTGATGATGGTGAATCTCTTCACCCTCATCAAGTACGCCTTCGGCATGGAGGCTACGCGCAACATCACGCCCGGCAACGAACCCCGCGATGCCGAAGGTTGGGACCGCTTGGACAGCGAGAAGAGCGTCAGCATGCCCACCATCTATCTGTTCTTCATGATACTGGGACAGATAGGAACCTCGCTCACCGCCTGGTTGGCCTACGAGTACGAGTGGCAGTACGTCTATTACTACATGATGGGCATGACACTGGTTGCCATCCTCGTCATCTTCGTCACCATGCCCTACCACCGCTATCCCGGCCGACGCTTTCCCATCAATTTCCGCAAGTTCGGCAGCGTGGTCATCTTCTGTGCCATGTGCACGTCGGTGGTCTATGTGCTGGTCTATGGCAAGGTGCTCGACTGGTACGACGACCCCACCATCCGCTGGGCCACGGCGGCCGCCCTCCTGTTCACCGGGCTGTTCGTCTATATGGAGTCCACACACCGCTCGCCCTACTTCCTGATGGACGTGTTCCGCCTGCGCACCATCCGCACAGGCATCCTGCTTTTCCTGCTGCTGATGGTGCTGAACTCCAGCGCCCTGTTCGTCAACGTGTTCACCGGCGTGGGCATGAAGATAGACAACTGGCAGAACGCCGCGCTGAACAACTGGGCCATCCTGGGCTACTTCATCGGAGCCGTCGTAGCCATCGCGCTGGGCAAACGGGGCGTACACCTGAAGTATCTCTTCGCCTTGGGCTTTGTCTTCATCGGTTTGTCGGCCCTGTTCATGTACTTCGAGGTGCAGACGGCCGGACTGTACGAGCGCATGAAGTATCCGGTCATCATCCGCGCCACGGGCATGATGCTGCTCTACTCGCTGACCGCCGTACTGGCCAACCAGCGCATGCCCTACAAGTATCTGTCCACATGGATCTGCATCATGCTGACCGTGCGCATGATGCTCGGCCCGGCTGTCGGCACCGCCCTCTACACCAACGTGATGCAGCAACGCCAACAGCACTACATCACCCGCCTGGCTCACGATGCCGACCTGACGTCGCCCGAAACTGCCGCCGGCTACACCGCCACCGTCCGGGGCATGATGCTACAGGGCAAAAGCCGTCAGGAGGCTGAACAGATGGCTGCCCTGTCGGCCAAAGGCAAGGTGCAGGTACAGGCCACGCTGGCATCGGTCAAGGAGATGTCCGGCTGGACGCTCTATGCCTGCATGGGTTGCGCCGTGCTGGTGCTGGTGATGCCCTATCGCAAAAGGCGAATCACTACAAATGCCCATATCTCGTAGAGACGCAAAATTTTGCGTCTTCCAGCGAGCTTCCTTGTCAACAAGCAGCCGTTGCGTGTGATAGAGGCGCAAAATTTTGCGTCTCTACACCGCTCTCCGTGGTGAACCAACCAATATTTTCACTAACTTAGCCCCCGTATAACCATTATGAACCGCCCCATGAACGAAGAAGACCGCCTGCAAAGGCTCGAACAGGCACTTCAAGCCAACCAACTTATCTGTAGTTCCGAAGGCATACTGACTGCCTTTCCCGCTTCCCTGCGCCGCTCCTACCGCCTATGCGGCCTGTGCCTGATGCTGTGCCGCCGGGGCAGCTTCGACTTCCGTCTGAACGGCCGCGACTTCACCGCCCACGAAGGCCAGACGCTCTTTGTTCCCGAAAACGCCACCATCAAGGTCACAGCCCACACCGACGACTTGGCCGTGGTCATCTTTGCCTACCACATCGAGCCCATACGCGACATCATGGGCAACCTGGCCTTGTCCATGTACCCCTACACCGAACTGTCGGCCGAGACGTGCTACGTGTGGCACACCGGCGAGGAAGAAGAGCTGTTGCGCTACATCGCCCTGTTAGACAACACCCTGATGCACGGGCAGGAGCTGTTCAACTCGTTCGAACAGAAACTGCTGCTCATCGGACTGACCTACCGCTTGTGCGGCATCTACAGCCGCAAGCTCGTCAACCGCCGCGACGCCGTGAGCCACAAGGACGAGACCTTCATCCGCCTCGTCGCCCTCATCGAACAGAACTTCCGCAACGAACGCGGCGTCGAATTCTATGCCGACAAGCTCTGCCTCTCGCCCAAGTACCTGTCCAACCTGTCCAAGACGGTCAGCGGCTATACCGTGCAGGAGTTAGTGTTCAAGGCCATCGTGCGCGAAGCCATCTCGCTGCTGAAGAACACACAGAAGTCCGTCTTCGAAATCTCCGAAGAGCTGAACTTCCCCAACGCCTCGTACTTCGGCACCTTCTTCAGGAAGCGGACGGGGATGTCGCCCCTGCAGATGAGGCGAAACGGCTGACGTGCCGCGGCAAAAGCCGGGGAGTTTTGGGGCAAAAGCGCAGGAGTTTTGGGACAAAAGCCCTCGAGTTTGACGGCAAAAGCTGACAGGTTTGGCGACAAAAGCCGGCGGGTTTGGTGACAAAAGTCGGTGGGTGGCACATCCGCGCACCAAAGCTTTTGGCTGCCTTCGGATGAACGAACGAAAGCAAGCTTGACACAAACAAAAGGTCAGCGCAGACGCAAGCGGTCGCCCACCTCGGGCACGTACTCGTCGGCATCCTTACGGTTCATCTTGTAGAGGTTCTTCAGACGGATGCCATACTTCTGCGAAATGCTGTGCATGGACTCGCCGTCGCGCACGATATGGACCGTATAAGGCTTCTGAGCCTTCTTGTTCTTCTTCTTCAGATAGATGATATCGCCTGCCTCGATGGTATATTCCTTGTGCAAATCGTTGTAATCGACCAGCTTCTTCCAGCTGATGTCGAACTCACCGCCCAGCAGACGGAACGTATCACCGTCGCGCGCCACGACGTAAGCCAGCCCGTTGGCTATATACACCTGATGCGGATTGGCCAGCCAGGGCTTCTTCTTCAGCTCCTTGGCCCAACGCCGAGCCTCACGTTTGCTCATGCCCTTGGTGTCGTACTTATACAGGTCGTAATCTTCAATGATGGTAATCAGGCGGTTGGCATACGACGGATCGGTGGCATATCCCGCCTTCTTCAGTCCCCGGGCCCAACCCTTATAGTCGGTAACCTTCAGTTTGAACAGGAAAGCATACCGCGCACCCTGCGTCAGAAATTTCGAGTGGTCCTCGTACGACTCTTCCACCTTGCGGTAGGCACGGAAGCATTCGTCGCGGGCATCATCGTCGTGATAGACCTTCCGCCCGCGCCAGGTATTGTGGCACTTGATGCCGAAGTGATTGTTGCTCTTGCGGGCCAGCACACTCTGCCCGGCTCCGCTCTCTAACAATCCTTGCGCCAGGGTGATACTGGCAGGTATTTTATATCGGTTCATCTGGTCAACGGCCAGCGAAGAATATTGCTTGATGTATTCGTTGTAGCGTGAATTTCTGCGCTGTGCCGAAGCAGGCAGAAACAGAATCAATAAAGCCACGAAGGCACACAGTCGGAATGTATATTTCATTTCTTTACCTTGATTTGGACGCAAAAATCTGCAAAAGAATCGAAAAAAACAATCCTTTTACTATTTATTAGCTACCCGGGGAAGCATTAATAAGGTAAATTGGCTACATTTGAGACCAAGTTTTAAAAAATACAATCACCAAACAAGTATGAAACATAAACGCTATTTTATGGGGGCGGCCGCCATGTATCTGCTGTTGCAGACATCCTGCTCCAGCATGTTCTATTCCAGTTCCAACGTACTGGAAAAGATCAAACAGGACATGTCGCCTCAGGAAATCTCCGGAATACTGGGAAAACCGGAATACCGCCGTCTGGACCACGGACTGGAAGAGTGGGAATACCGGAAAATGCTGAACCCGCTGGACAATGAAGCAACCGTCATCATCGTACGCTTCGAAAACGATCAATTAGTCTATATGGACTCCTTCAAGGCATCGGAACGCCAGCCGACCATGGCCGAACCACCCGTTACGGCCCCCCAGAAACCATCGGTAGTCATCGTCCCGGGACATGCGGCACGACCCGTCACCGACACGCAATTCAACGACTTCTACAACAAGGTGAAGGCACGTCCCTTCAAAGACGAACAGATGAAGCTGATACGTGCCGGAGCCGACAACAAGTATTTCACCTGCCGGCAATGCGCCCGCATGATGTCGTTGTTTGCCTTCGACGACGACAAGATGAAAGTGCTCCGCATCTTTGCATCCCGCATCGTCGATAAGGAGAATTATGAAACTGTAACCAAAGCCATCGACTCGCTATTCAAACAGGATGAAGCCATGAAACTGTTGGGAGTATGAACGATACCTTCCGGGCAGCTTTCTCCATCCCCATCATTCAACCATAAACCCCTTACCCCATGAAAGAACTGAATATACACATCAACGTCCACGTCTATGCCTATGACGAACTGGACAACGCCGACCGCGAACTGATAGACAATGCCCGCGAAGCTACGCAACGCAGCTATGCGCCCTACTCCCACTTCTCGGTAGGCGCCGCTGCTCGCCTGGCCGACGGGACCATCGTCTGCGGCAGCAATCAGGAGAATGCCGCCTACCCCTCGGGCCTCTGTGCCGAACGGACTACCCTGTTCTATGCCAACTCGCGCCATCCCGAACAACCCGTAATCACCCTGGCCATTGCCGCCCGCAACGAACGGGGCGACTTTCTGGACGAGCCTATCCCGCCCTGCGGCGCCTGCCGGCAAGTGATGCTCGAAACCGAAGTGCGCTACAAGCACCCCATGCGTATCCTGCTGTACGGCCGGAAAGGCATTTACGAAGTCAGGAGCGTAGGCGATCTGCTTCCCCTTTCGTTCGACGCCTCGAACATGGAGGTCAAATAAAAGACCGGGGAAGCAGAACAATCATCCTTTTTATAAAAGCAGATACCGAAGGACGGACCTTAATAAGTAGGTCCGTCTTTCATTTCCTTCGCATCAATCTTCCGGTTGTCTATGCGCCGCCAGGCATAGAAGATATAGGCCAGCACAAAGGGAACCAGAATGGATACATAAGCCATAACCTCGAGTGTGAAGCGGCTGGAACAACTGTTGGCCAGCGTCAGCGAGCTCTGCAGATCGGCCACGGAAGGATAATAAGCCGTATTGTTATAGCCTGCCGACAGCAGAAGGGCAAAGACCGTAAGCACCGTGCCGGCACCCGACAGCCAGATGCCCTTGTCGTAACCGGGCTTCAACAAGGTACGGATAATGCCTGCCAACACACCCACTACTCCCAGCAGGAAGATGACAAGCAGCCACGGCATGGCCAGAAAATTGTGCAGATACTTGTAAGGCTCCATGCAGATCCATCCGGTTTCGGGCTGTACGGCAAATCCGTCGGCCAGCAGCGTACGCACCAGAAACGCCAGAAAAAAGACCAGGAACAAAGCGGAATTTCCCCACAACGAACGGCGGCAACGTGCCACGAGCTCCATATCGGCAATGTTGTTAATGAAGTAAAGCGCACCCAGAATGCGTGCCAGGAAAAAGACAGCCAGCCCCATCACTACGTTCCACGGATTGGCCAGCGCATCTAATCCGTGCCAACCGTTGGCCCAACGGCTGATGACGGGCATCAGCGTATCGCCCATGTTATCCTTGTCGATGATGAATGCCGAGCCGGTAAAGAACGTGGCTACGGCCCCGCCCAGCAACACCGGACCAACAACTCCGTTGATGACCAAAAACACCCGGTAGGTATTCTTGCCCAACAGGTTACCCGCCTTCGACTGGAATTCGTAGCTGACCGCCTGCAGTACAAAGCTGAACAGGATAATCATCCACAACCAATATGCACCACCGAAACTGGTACTGTAGAACAACGGGAAAGAAGCAAAGAAAGCCCCTCCGAAGGTCACCAATGTGGTGAACGTGAACTCCCATTTACGGCCCGTCGAATTGACCATCATCTTGCGGTGTTCCTCCGTCTTGCCTAAACAAAACAGCAGCGAGTTGCCTCCCTGCACAAACAGCAGAAACACCAGGAGAGCGCCCAGCAACGACACTACCGCCCACCAATATTGCTGAAGAAAAATGTAAGTATCCATATACAGAATATTCTTTTTTTATAGTTGGTTTTACAATGAAATGAAAATGTTTAGAACCCCTTGCGGATGGCACGGAGCATAATACCCACTTCGGCTATCAGCAACACCGTGAACAGCACTAAGAAAATGAAGAACGTAGTCTGCACCGACCCCACATCGAGCCTCGAAATGGCAGCCGAAGTAGGCAGCATGTCCTGTATGGCCCAAGGCTGACGGCCGCACTCGGCCACTACCCAACCGGCCTGTCCGGCCAGATAGCCCAACGGAATGGTTAGCAGGGCAATCCAGTGCATCCAGCGCATCTCCGACAGATTCTTCCGATAAACCAGAAACAGGACGACCGCAAAGAACAGAATGAAATATCCGCCCAGCAGCACCATGACACGGAACATGTAAAACGTCAGCGGGACATTGGGCACCAGTTCGTTCGCATCCTTTATATAGCCATAGCCAAAATAAGCCACATTGTCCTGCAACACCGCAGCAGCCTCGGCAGCAGCTATCTCGTCCCCGTCGGCTTTCGCCTTGCGATAAGCGGCAAAGGCTGTTATCGCTTTCCGCCCGCGAGCCATCTTCTCTTCGGCCGAAAGAGCGCGGCTACCGTCCTTCTGTACATAGCCTCCCTCCAGCAGGTCGTTGATGCCCGGCACAAAAGCATTCGGATTGCGCTCGGCCAGCAACGAAAGCATCTTGGGCAATTCGATACGCATCAGGAAAGGTTCCACCCCATCACCGGCAGTCTGCTTGGCCGGATTCAGGATGCCGAAAGCTACCAATCCGGCACCGTCCTGCCCCTCGTAATAACCTTCCATGGCAGCCAGCTTCATGGGCTGCTTCTGAGCTACCTGATAACCGGAGCCGTCACCCGTCCAGGCCGACATCAAGGTTGCAAACAGTCCGACCCAGGCACCCACCTTGATGCTGGCTAATGCAAACTCCTTGTGACGACGGCGCAACAGATACCAGCAACTGATGCCCACTACGAAAATGGCTCCCAGTACCCAGCCCGACAGGATGCTGTGGAAAAACTTGTTGACGGCCATCGGTGACGTAGCCACTGCCCAGAAGTCAACCATCTCGTTGCGTGCCGTATCGGGGTTGAATACCATGCCCACAGGATTCTGCATCCAGGCATTGGCCACCAGAATCCACCAGGCAGAGATTGTAGCTCCCAATCCGGTAAGCCAGGTAGAAGCCAGATGAAAACGACGGCTCACCTTTTCCCATCCGAAAAACATGACGGCAATAAAAGTCGCCTCCATAAAGAAAGCCAATATGCCTTCGATGGCCAGCGGCGCACCGAAGATGTCGCCCACAAACCAGCTATAGTTACTCCAGTTGGTTCCAAACTCAAATTCCAGTATCAGACCTGTAGCCACACCGATGGCAAAATTGATACCGAAAAGCCTCATCCAGAACTGTGCGGCACGTTTCCAAAACTCATTATGCGTGCGATAATAGATTGTCTCCATTATGCCCATAATCACTGCCAACCCCAAAGTGAGCGGCACAAAAATCCAGTGATAGATAGCAGTCAAGGCAAATTGCGCTCTTGACCAGTCAATCAGAGAAGTGTCAATACTCTCGAACATAAACAAAAGATCGGGTTAAATTATAAAATTAAAAAAGATGCATTATTATAAATTCTATTTCACTCCAGCGCGCGCTGAATCAGTTCACGGCCTACGTAATCACTCTGACCGGCCTCATCAGGCTCCCGGCTATTCAGAAAATCGGGGAAGAAAAAAAGACGTAGAACAAAAAATATGACGAAAAGCTTTATCAGAATTATCATCCACAGCGTACGACCGAGAGTCATACCGCGAAAGCCGTCTCGATAGAATCTCCATACTTTTATTAAAGATTGCCTCATAGCATACAGATATTTAAGATTAGAGCGGGGACAAATATAGAATTATTCGCGTTCTCACCAAACTAAATCAGAGAAAAAAATGAAAGAGGGAACGACCGGATATCCGATCCGACAAGCAGAAAACGGTATGATTCCTGGAAATCCAGAATTACAATATGCTGCAAAAACGTAAAAAGGATAATCAATAGTAAAGCCGGAATTACTATATTTGCACTGCTATTTACATGATAAGCGCAAATTAATAATAACTACTATACTTGTTTATGTTACGTAAAATCAGACTAACACTTGCTGTCCTGTTCTTTGCTCTGATCACTCTGCTGTTCCTCGACTTTACGGGAACGCTGCACGCGTGGTTCGGCTGGATGGCAAAAATTCAATTCCTTCCGGCCCTGCTGGCACTCAATGTTGGAGTAGTACTGACATTGGTGGTGCTTACCCTTGTACTGGGCCGTGTCTATTGTTCGGTCATTTGTCCGCTTGGCGTATTTCAGGACATTGTGGCCTGGTTCTCGAAAAAGGCGAAGAAGAACCGCTACCGCTACTCGCCTGCTCTGTCGTGGCTGCGCTACAGTGTGTTGGGCGTGTTTGTCATTGCTTTAGTGGCGGGCGTGCATTCGTTTGCGGCCTTGCTGGCTCCCTACAGTTCGTACGGACGTATAGCCAATAACCTGTTTGCTCCCGTTTATCAGTGGGGAAACAATCTGCTGGCTTACTTAGCCGAACGGGCCGACAGTTATGCGTTCTACGACACCACCGTCTGGCTGAAGAGTGTTCCGACTTTTGTCATTGCCACCGTCACATTAGTTGTGCTCATCGTATTGGCCTGGAGAGGCGGACGAACCTACTGCAACACCATCTGCCCCGTAGGCACCATACTTGGATTCCTTTCCAGATATGCCTATCTGAAACCTGTCATCGACACGGACAAGTGCATCAACTGTAACCTCTGTGCACGCAACTGCAAGGCGTCGTGCATCGATCTCAAAAGCCATCGGATAGACTACAGCCGCTGCGTAGCCTGCATGGATTGCATAGACAAGTGCAAGCACCAGGCTCTGAGCTACAGGCATCCGGCCAAAGCCCAAACGGCTGTCCCCGAGCCGGAACCGGAGAAGAACAGCTCACGCCGTGCCTTCCTGGCATCGTCGGCACTGGCAGCTTCGGCAGCCGTTCTGAAAGCGCAGGAAATGAAGGTGGACGGCGGACTGGCCACCATCGAAGACAAGAAAATCCCCAACCGCCACACTCCTATCCTGCCACCCGGAGCGCAGGGAGCACGACACTTCGCGCAACACTGCACAGCTTGCCAGCTCTGCGTATCGGTGTGCCCCAACGAAGTGCTGCGTCCTTCCACAGGACTGATGACACTGATGCAGCCCTTCTCGTCGTACGAGCGCGGCTATTGCCGCCCCGAGTGTACCAAGTGCTCGGAAGTCTGCCCCACGGGAGCCATCAAACCCATCACCGTGGCCGACAAGTCGTCCATCCAAATAGGACATGCCGTATGGATCAAGCGCAACTGTGTGGTGAAGACCGACAAGGTAGAATGCGGCAATTGTGCCCGCCACTGCCCCACAGGTGCCATCACCATGGTGCCTTCGGATCCCAACAACCCCGATTCGCTTAAGTTCCCGGCCATCGACACCGAACGCTGCATCGGCTGCGGCGCCTGCGAAAACCTGTGTCCGGCACGTCCGTTCACGGCCATCTACGTAGAAGGACACGAACGACACAGAATTATTTAACTTCAACTATCCAACAACTATGAACGAAGAAAAACCTCATAAAGACATTTCCCGCCGTGAATTCCTGAAGATTGTGGGCATCAGCACCGCAACTGCTACCGTGGCCTTGGCGGGATGCGAACCGAAAAAGACAACTCCGGATAGCCTGCAGGCCCAAGGCGAGATTCCAACCGACAAGATGACGCTGCGCGAAAATCCGAAGACGAAACAAAAGGTATCCCTGTTGGGCTATGGCTGCATGCGCTGGCCTACCTTGCCCGCTCCGGAGAAAGGCGGAAACGTGATCGACCAGGATGCCGTCAACGAACTGATCGACTATGCCATGGCGCATGGCGTCAACTACTACGACACATCGCCCGTTTATGTACAGGGATGGTCGGAACGCTCGACCGGCATTGCCTTGAAACGCCATCCACGCGAAAAGTTCTACGTAGCGACCAAGTTGTCCAACTTCTCCAACTATACTCGCGAGAACTCCATCGCCATGTACAACCGTTCGTTCAGGGAACTGCAAGTAGATTACATCGACTACTACCTGCTCCACTCCATCGGCAACGGCGGCATCGAAACGTTCCGTGCCCGCTACATCGAAAACGGCATGATAGACTTCCTGATGAAGGAAAGAGAAGCAGGACGCATCCGCAATCTGGGCTTCTCCTTCCACGGCACCAAGGAAGTGTTCGACGAAGTACTGGCCATGCACGATCAGGTTCACTGGGACTTCGTGCAAATTCAGCTGAACTATGCCGACTGGAAATACGCATCGGGCAACAACGTCAACGCCGACTACCTGTACGCCGAACTGGAAAAGCGGCACATTCCGGCCATCATCATGGAACCGCTGCTCGGCGGACGGTTGTCGAAACTGCCCGAGCACTTAGTGGCACGGCTCAAGCAACGCAACCCCGAAGCCAGTGTGGCATCGTGGGCCTTCCGCTTTGCCGGCTCGTTCCCCGACGTGCTTACCGTATTGAGCGGCATGACCTACATGGAGCACTTGCAGGACAATCTGCGGACTTATTCGCC
>OMCT01000278.1_pt1 | contig 42832 bp, 32 predicted proteins | sample 1674301 | NCBI WGS metagenome assembly OMCT01 (sample SAMEA103958158, study PRJEB25191) | human gut metagenome
TTTGTCAATGACGGACAACTTGCTATTTTTTGATTTTATTTCGAACTCACGTTAAGTAAGTTCTTTATGTAACCATTCCTGATCATCCTTATGCTCATTCAGCACAAGAATATATTTGTCCAGTTCACTTTGAATCTTCATATCGGAGATTTTCTGCACTATCATAATAATTATCGCTATAAGACTGATTGCAGCCAAAGAGTAGGAGACGACCGAAAGTATGGGGCTGTATTTATACACTTTTGCTCCTGAGCAGATAACACCAACGGCTAATAGCAGAAGTACTGCTATTAGCCAGATATAACTGATATGCAACTTTTTTGCATATCTGGATGGATTGATTTTAGAAATTGCCTTTTTCATATTGTTCCGTGTTTTGACTGATAGTATTAATGCTTAATCGTTTTGCAGCTTGTTCCTTTAATGGGTTCACGACTTTGGTATATCGCATTGTGGTACTTTCCTGTTTATGTCCGAGTACATTCTTGATAGTAATGATATCTGTACCGAGGGCCAGTGACAGGGTAGCGTATGTATGACGTGCGCAGTGGAAAGTGATAGGCTACGCAAGGAAAAGCAGGCAGAAGAAGATTAAACGTAAACCGTTTGAAATGAGCATTGTTTCAGTATTTTGCCAAATTGAGAAAATGCAAATGACAACGTAATATTGAGGTTGTTCAGTTACCAGACCGTTAGCCGGGCAGTTACCGGAACGAGAACAGGTAACGGAAAGCAATGAAAAGAAATCCTCACCGTTTTGTTTGCGCTCATACACAGTATTTTGCATATCAAGGAACGCTTATATGGCAAGTAACTTTGCACTAAAAAAATATAAGCGTATGAAAGTAGAAAAATTCAAGGTGCTGCTCTACCTCAAAAAGAGCGGACTGGACAAGTCGGGCAAGGCTCCGATAATGGGAAGGATTACGGTGAACCGCACGATGGCTCAGTTCGGATGCAAGTTGTCCTGCACTCCCGAATTGTGGAATCCCCGTGAAAGCCGTCTGAACGGAAAGAGCCGCGAGGCGGTGGAGACTAATGCCAAGATTGACAAGTTGCTACTGGCGTTAAACATGGTATTCGACAATCTTGTGGAACGCAAAATTGATTTCGATGCCACCGATGTGAAAGACCTTTTTCAAGGCAGCATGGAAACGCAGATGACCCTTATGAAAATGACCGATGTTGTCTGTGATGACATCAAGGCACGTATCGGTATTGACCGTGCCAAAAGTACTTATCCCGGCTATCACTATATGCGGCTGGCTCTCGGAGAGTTCATCAAGCATCAGTACAAGGTCAAGGATTTGGCTTTCGGGCAACTGACGGAACAGTTCATCTACGACTATCAGACATTTGTCACGGAAGATAAAGGACAGGCAATCGATACTGCCAGACATTATCTTGCCATACTTAAGAAGATTTGCCGTATAGCTTATAAAGAGGGACATGCCGATAAAATCCACTTCCAACATTTCACCCTGCCGAGGAAAACGGAAACGACTCCACGGGCATTGAGCCGTGAATCGTTTGAGAAAATCCGTGACGTGGAAATACCTGCATACCGCAAATCCCATATGCTGGCAAGGGATATGTTTCTCTTCGGATGTTACACAGGTGTATCTTATGCGGATGTCGTTTCGATTACCCATGCTAATTTGCGGACAGACGGGGACGGGGCATTATGGTTGAAATACCGCAGAAAGAAAAACGAACTCCGTGCTAGTGTAAAACTATTGCCCGAAGCAATTGCGCTTATCAATAAGTATAGCAGTGAGGACAGAGAAACCTTGTTTCCTTTACTTCGCTGGCCCAATCTTAGAAGGCACATGAAAGCGTTGGCGGCACTGGCAGGCATCAAGGATGACCTGTGCTACCATCAGGCGAGGCATAGTTTCGCCTCGCTGATTACGCTCGAAGCTGGTGTGCCGATTGAGACCATCAGTAGGATGTTGGGGCATTCCGATATTTCCACCACTCAGGTGTACGCCCGTGTCAGTCCGAAAAAACTCTTTGAGGACATGGACAGGTTCATCAAAGCTACCGAGGATTTCAAACTTACCCTTTAATACGGCAAGCGATATGCGAAGTACATTTTCACTGTTACCCTATATCAACCGCAGCAAGGTAAAGGCTGACGGTACGACCGCCGTTCTCTGCCGCATAACCATTGACGGGAAACAGACGGTTATAAGCACAAGTATCTATTGCCGTCCCGAAGATTGGAATGGCAAGAAGAACGAGATAAAGTCCACAAGGGAAAACAACCGCTTGCAGGAATATCTCCGGATCATTTCAGAAGCATACGAGGAAATACTGAAATCGCAAGGTGTAGTCAGTGCAGAAATGCTGAAGAATCATATTGCCCTGAATAACATCCATCCGACTACCCTTCTGCAAATGGGTGAATGGGAACGTGAGCGGTTAAAGAAACATTCCGAAGAGATTGATTCCACTTCTTCCTATCGGGCTTCAATGTACTACCAGAAGTACCTGACAGACTATATTGTGTCATCGGGTAAAAAGGACATCTATTTTGAAGAAGTTACAGAGGACTTCGGCAAATCTTATAAGGCATATCTGAAAAGATGCAAGAACTTCGGGGCATCTCAGACCAACCATTGTCTGCGATGGTTGAACCGCCTGTTGTATCTGGCGGTCGATAAGGAGATAATCCGAGTGAATCCCTGCGAGGAGTTGGAATATGAAACCAAACCGGAGGCAAAGCACAGATACATCAGCCGCGATGAGTTCAAGAAGATACTTTCCACCCCGATGTATGACAACAGGCTGGAGTTGGCGAGACGGGCTTTCATATTCTCCTGTCTGACGGGATTGGCGTATGTGGATATACAGTTGTTGCATCCCCACCACATCGGGATGAATGCGGAGGGCAGACGGTATATCCGTATCAACCGCAAGAAGACAAAGGTGGAAGCGTTCATACCCCTGCATCCCATAGCGGAACAGATATTGTCGCTGTACAACACGGTCAATGACGAACAGCCCGTATTTCCGCTTCCTAACCGTGACGCCTTGTGGTTTGAAATTCATGAGTTAGGTGTAATCATAGGCAAAGAGGATAACTTGTCCTACCACCAAAGCCGACATAGTTTCGGAACTTTCCTTATTTCAGCGGATATACCGATAGAGAGTATCGCCAAGATGATGGGGCACTCCAATATTCGGACGACACAGGGATATGCACGTATAACCGATGACAAAATCTCAAAGGATATGGACAAACTGATGGAACGCCGGAAGAAACAATCTACCGGCGAAAAGACAAACAAAAGTAACTAAACAATGTCAATGCAATATATTATGGATAGAGGTATAATCACAATCAGTGAAGCGGGTATGGTCACTATTCCGACCGCACCCGTATGGATGACACAATTCGAAATCGCCGACCTGTTTGGAATATTCTCTTGTGACATCCGTAAAGCGATTCATGCTATATATAGGAATAAGGAGTTAAACGAATGTGATACGATAAAATATATCAAGCAACCAGATGGTATCAGTTATGATGTTTATAATCTTGAAATGGTTATAGCCATTGCATTCAGGATATGCAGTAGAGAAAGTATCTTGTTCAGACGGTTTGTGATAAATGAAATCTACGCCACCAAGAAAGAGACCTCAATAACATTGTTTGTATCCTGTGACAGAGGAAGCAACCTATGGTATAGTTGAGGTTCATCCCATCAGTCACCTGTTCCCGATGCTCGGATGCAAAGGTAGCGCATGGCACTGATGGCAGTGGCAAGGTCAGGCGGCAAAGCCGTTTCGGGCAGAATCTTCCTCCTGCGGAGCGTATTCAGCCCGAAAACCTTGCCTCTGCCGACCATACGCTCGAAAGGCATCCGGCAACGGAAACAAGCGACTGACGGGAAATCAGAAGACAAAGAAAAGGAACGGCTAACAGACGAAGCGGAATCTTGATGCTTCATCCGTAAACCGTTCCTTTTTCTTTTTGCTGTCAAGTCCATTACTACCGCAAATTATAGGGCAGACGGCAAACTGCATTCTTTCAAGAAAATCAGATTGCCTTCTGTCGGTAGGCGGAGCGGTAGCCGTCAGTTAGCATCTTCTCTATGTCGGATTCACGGTAGAGGATTTTGCCACCTAATTGGATATAGGCTATCCGTCCTTCGTTGCGGTAGTCTTGAAGTGTTCTTCGACTTACCTTCAACCGTGCTGAAACCTCCTTGTCGGTAAAGAAACGTTCTCCGCCCAATGTCGGGCGGTAGTTGGCGGTCAGGCGCTCGTAGTTGTCCAGCAGACGGTCAAGGCTGCCCATGAAGTGGATTATCCACTCGTTGTCTTTGTTAATCAATTCGTTCATGTTACTTTGAATTTAGTGGGTATTGTTATTATACTTTATTTATTGCACTGAGATTATATCGTCCGTCCTTTGAATCTCGCTTCTTTTCGTCTATCCTCCACAACGGAAACGATACGCTGCACATCTTCGGGACGGTAATACGTCTTATGGTTTATTTGTGAGTAGGCAAGCGTACCGTTGTCCCGCAGAGTCTGTAACGTGCGAGGACTGATGTTCAGCATCCGGCACACGTCCTGATTGTCCATCCACTCACTTATTCTCTTTTCGCCGTGCCGTTGGCAGATTGCTTCCATACGGTGGACGAAGCGGTCGAACTTGGCGACCATCGCCTCAAAGGTCTTTCTTTCGATAGATACGATTTCCATATACATTCTTCTTTGCTGTTATTGTTTCTTTTGCCGCAAAGGAATATATAATCAGTTATCCGACAATGGATTTTCTAAAAGTGGAAGCATGTGACACCGGTATGGCATAGGTTGTCCGGGGTACTATTTATCGTTATCATCTTAATTGGGGATTTTAGCAAGAATGCCAAGAACAAAATAAGGGCTTAATTCAAATTTACCCGTAAATACATCTTTGTTCTTCCTGTGATTCATATCCGGCAAATCGAAGAAGTCTGCACCATTGTTCATACCGCCATAAGGCAAAACTACACAAAATTGCCTAACAGAATCCAAGTCCTTGACTGCCTGAACTAAAGCCTCTTACTTTGCTCCCGACAAACGGTCAACTATGCGCATACAGACCAACAAGTATTCACTTTAACAAGAAACAACAATGAGCAAGAAATTCAAAAACATTGAGAACGATGAAGCGTTCAAGAACTTCAAGTTGGAAGACTATATGCCTTCCATGCCCAAACACGAACCGGAAGAGAGTTCTTCCGTAACAGAACAAGAACCTGTTGTGGAAGCGGGCAATCTCTTTCCTGTATTGGACGAGCCGGAAACAAGCGAGGGATCAGACAACGAGACAAAGAGAATAGAGGCGGATAACGTTAGCGTGGAACGGACAATCGCCAGACGTATCAGCAGCAAACAGCGCAGACTGTCATTGGACGAATACCGTGCCACCTTTCTGCGGGTACCCAAGATTGCCGACCGCAAGCCCGTGTTCGTCAGTGGGGAGGTCCGTGATAGGCTGGACAAAATCGTGCGCCGCCTCGGTGGACGTGGCATGAGTGTATCAGGGCTTATCGAGAACCTCGCCCGTCAGCACATGGAAGCCTACAGAGAATACATCGAGCAATGGCGTAAATTGTAGGAATTAAGACGAGACTAACCGGGTACTTTTAGGGCATCTTTCAGAGTTGCTCTAAATCACTTGTAACGATGTTTGGAGGGGCAAGTTTATGTTTCGGGCAGACCGAAACCACTTGCTCCGCTCCAAACCTCGCTGGGAAGGCACATCCCGTTGGTCTATCTTATGTACAATTATTACAATCAGTGATTAAACTAAAGAATAGAAAATCATGGACAACGAAAAAAGAAAGAATAATATAAAAGGTAACAGACGGGAACGAGCCAACAAGGGAGGTCGTCCCGTCAAAGGAGCCACCGAGAAACTGAAATATCGTGTTACGGTGAAAATGGCAACAGAGGACTACTACCTATTGAAATCCAAAGCAAAGTCGGCAGGTGTTTCTGCCAGTGAATTCATTCGTGGTTGCATTACAGAAGGCGGTGTGAAAGAACGGATATCGAAAGAGCATGGCGAACTTATCCGCAAACTCTGCGGTATGGCGAACAATCTGAATCAACTGGCACGAAAGGCGAATGCCGAGGGGTATGCTTCCGTATTTGTTACTTGCCGCGCACTGATGATAGAGATAGACAATCTTGTAAACCGGATACGCCTATGATAGCAAAAATCATGAAAGGTTCGGACTTCAAGGGTGTGGTTTATTACATTCTGAACGATGAGAAAGATACTCAAATCATAGATTCTGACGGCTTGTTTCTGGAAAATAACGACACGATAGTACAAGGATTTATCGGGCAAGCACAAATGAATCCGAGGGTAACAAAGGTTGTCGGGCATATCGCATTGAGTTTTTCTAAGGAAGATGCGCCACGACTGAACAACGTAGTCATGGCGCAGATTGCCCGTGAGTATATGGAACGGATGGGTATCAAGAACACACAGTATATCATCGGGCGGCACTTTGACAAGGAGCATCCACATGTGCATATTGCGTTCAACCGCATCGACAATACTGGCAAGACCATATCCGACAGGAACGACCGCTTCCGCAGCGAGCGTATCTGTAAGGAACTTACCAAGATGTACGGGCTTCATTTTGCCAATGGCAAGGAGCAAGTGAAGACAGACCGATTGCGTGAGCCGGATAAGACGAGGTATGAGTTGTACCAAATATTGAAGACGGAGGTCAGCAGATGCAAGGTTTGGAATACCCTGCTTGAAAGATTAGAACGGCAAGGCGTAGATGTGCAGTTCAAATATAAGGGACAGACGACTGAAATTCAAGGTGTCATCTTTACGATGAACGGCTATCGTTTCAATGGTTCAAAGGTGGACAGGCAATTCAGCTACTCCAAGATTGATGCGGCATTGAACCGCAACAATTACGGGGAGTGGAAGATGCAAACTCAATCGCAGACTAATCGGGAAGAAATAAGCCCGACTTCAAGTGTCGGCGGCGAACTTATCAATGGCTCATTAGGCTTGTTCACACCAACCAATATGCCGGAGGAGCAACAACCTTACGACCCGTATCTGAAAAACAAGAAAAAGAAGAAACAACGTAAAATCAACTGGTAATCATGGCAGACAACAATGTATTCATCCTCTTTGAGGAAATCAAGACCGCCTTAAAAGGCATAAATGGCAAGCTGGAAGCATTGCCCAAGGTGACAGGACAACAACCACAAATAGAAAATAATGAACCGGATTTATCTCCAATTAAGGAGGCTGTTGTGGAAACGGCAAAAGCTCAGTCTGGAGAAATTAAGGGCATGTTGGATAAACATTGGAAGGCTTACGCACAGATTTCCACCTTGATTCTGCACCACCTTGATGCCATTAAGAAGTCGCAGAGCGAACAACACGAACTAAAACCGCAGGAGCATATCCACCGGCATAGTTTTGACATCAAGTCAAGCAAGGTTTTTTCTTTCGTTGTGGGATTGGGTGTGGCATGTGTCTTATCCCTGTGGGGCAATATCTCGCAATGGCAGTCCAATAGGAAGTATTCCGATGATGCGTTGAGGTTCCGTGCTATCCGCTCTTGGGGTGGATGTGATGCCAATGATTTGCTTTGGTTGAACAAGGTGTTTGACATCCACCGAGACGAGAAGGCCATTGAGTGGATACGGAAGCAGGCTGATGGGTATGAAACATCCCTGAAAGCGGTTTCCGACAGCCTGATGCAGGAGAGTATCAAATCAAAATCCGATTGATATGGCATCGGTCAAGGTCAAGTTTCGCCCATCCACCATAGGCGGCAAGGAGGGTACAATCTACTATCAAGTAATTCACAACCGTGTGGTCAGGCAGATATATACCGACTATAAACTTTTCGTTTCGGAATGGGACCGCCATTCCGAAACGGTTGTCTTACATCATATATCAACAGGACAAGAGCGGAACAACTATCTGCTTTCAATCGGTTCACGCATCAAGTGGGACAAGGACAGGCTGAACAAGATTATACATGCGTTATCCCAGTCCGGCACATTTGTGACGGATGATATAGTCATGCGCTTTCACGACAACAGGCAAGAATTATCGTTCAACGCTTACATCAGCCAGCAGATAGCAAGGCTGAAACGCTTGGGGAAGATACGTACTTCGGAAACCTACACTGCCGCTCTCAGGCGTTTCAGCAGTTTTATGAATGACAAGGAGGTCTTGTTTGACCAGCTTAACGCAGATTTGTTTGCAGAGTACGAGGCTTATTTGAAAGGCAGGGGAAATACGCCCAATACCATATCCTTTTATATGCGTATCCTGAAAGCGGTTTATAACCGTGCGGTGGAAGACGGATTGACCGAACAACGGAATCCGTTCAAGCCCGTCTATACGGGAGTGGAGAAAACAATGAAGCGAGCCTTATCACTCAATGACCTTAAACGCATCAAAGGGTTGGACTTGTCATTGACACCCAATCTTGATTATGCGCGTGATATGTTCTTGTTCTGTTTCTATACAAGAGGAATGTCGTTCATTGATATGGCTTATTTGAGGAAGAAGGATTTGCAGAACGGGATTCTTTCTTATCGCAGACGTAAGACGGGACAACAGTTGTTCATCAAATGGGAAAAGTGTATGCAAGGGATTCTTGATAAATATCCGGTAAACGAAACTGAGTACCTGCTGCCAATTATTACAAAACGTGATGAAGATTATCGTAAGCAATATACCAACGAACTTCATCGTGTAAACCATTTGCTGAAGAAAATCGGAAAGCAGCTGGATTTGCCGATACCCTTGACAATGTATGTCGGACGACATTCATGGGCAAGTGTTGCCAAGAGCCGTAATGTGCCTATCTCTGTCATCAGTGAAGGAATGGGGCATGATTCCGAGAACACCACGCAGATTTATCTTGCATCATTAGATACTACAGTGGTGGATAAAGCCAATAAGAAGATACTGGATTTGCTGTAAAGTCGTGAATGTTTTGCGAATCAGTCCAACGCTTACCAAGAGACGGATATTACAATGCAAAATTACGCAAAATAATGATTTTTAGGATATAAAATGCTGAAAATCTTACTTATTGCCATGCTTTTGTTTTGCGAGGAATATCGGATGTTTTGCGAAATTATCCATAAAGAGGGAAAATACAACTCAATATCAATGGAATAAGGCAACTCATCCGTCTCTTGGTAAGAGAAGAACCTTTTTCCCTTATTTCTATAAGAGACGGGCGTAAACTTGAAATAAAATGCCCGTTGAAGTTGACATATTGGAAGATAGTATCTTTAGGCTTTCGCCCGACTTGCTGAACACCCTGCTCAAAGATCATACCATGAGCAAGGAGGGTATTCAACGCAATATCTTTTGGGCGACTTCTGATTATGGACATCTGGGCGAAGGGTACCAATATGATTCGCCAATTCTTCCCTGTCTTATTACCGGAGACAACAGACACGTTATCATGCCCCGTGTCCTCAAAAGCCGTGACACCCAAACCGCACGTTCGCGAGACATGGCGGAAGTGTTCACCCCGTCATGGATATGCAATGCGCAGAACAACCTGATCGATGAGGCATGGTTTGGAAGAAAGGATGTGTTCAATACGGAGTACACCGACGAACAGGGTTGTCATCGGTGGAGACCCAACTCAGAGAAAATTCAATTTCCGGAAGGTAAGACTTGGAAAGACTATGTACGTGACAACCGACTGGAGATAACCTGCGGGGAAGCCCCTTACATCATCAGTCGATATGATACCACAACCGGAGAGGCCATTCCCTTAGAGCAACGCATAGGTTTGCTTGACCGCAAACTGCGGGTCGTAGGTGAGAATACGGAGACCTCGGGCGAATGGCTGGAGTGGGCACAGGAAGCGTACAAGAGTACATACGCATACGAATGGCAGGGCGACAATCTGCTGATTGCCCGTGAAGCCATGCTTATCTCCTTTATCGAATACTACCAACAGAAGTTCGGCAAGCGACCGTTGTTGAAATCCATCAACTATATCGCCTACATCATTTCATGGAATGTGTGGCAGATGGACGGGCTTAAAGGTGTCATCCCGAACAGCTGCGGTGAACGCCGGACTGTTGTAGCTGATTTGTTCGGGACAAGGGAAGAAGTCAGTCAATGCGAAGGCTGTCAGAAAGATGACATCCGCAGGCACAACGGCACCTATTGCCTCATTAAGGACTGGCGGGCAAAGGATCCCGAAACGGGAAAGAAGGGAAAACGAATCCGATTTATCGACCTCATAAAATAGTGCAGTATGAAATTCACATCTTCACTAAAGCTGAAACTGATATATGTGTTTCGCATCAACGATGCTGCACACAAAGGCTGTCTGAAAGTAGGCGAAGCCACTTGTGACAATGACAATGTGTTTGGTCTTGCGCCCAACAGCAAGGCACTCAACGAATCCGCCAAGAAGCGCATCAACCAGTATACGCAAACGGCGGGTATCGCATACGACCTGCTCTATACGGAACTGACGATATACAACAGCAAGAAGGGCTTATGCTCTTTCAACGACAAGGAAGTACATAATGTCCTGGAGCGTTCAGGCATCAGGAAAAAGGTCTTTGATACCGAGAACAAGGCCAATGAGTGGTTCATCACTGACCTCGAAACGATCAAGCGGACGATAGCGGCAGTCAAAGAAGGTCGAGAATCACTTACATCTGCGGAAATCTCGCACGACAAGACTCCGATTGTGTTCCGTCCCGAACAACGTGAAGCCATTGAGAAAACCAAGAAGCAGTTCAAGAAGGGCAATCAGATGCTGTGGAATGCCAAGATGCGTTTCGGAAAGACCTTATCCGCTTTGCAGGTGGTGAAGGATATGGACTTCGTCCGCACGCTCATCCTTACCCATCGCCCGGTTGTGGACAGTGGTTGGTTTGAGGATTTCAGCAAGATTTTCTATGACAGCCCGGCCTTTGCCTATGGTTCCAAGAACAACGGCGACAGCCACACCTCTCTGGAAACGAGGACGAAGCGTGGCCAATGCAAGTATGTCTATTTCGCCTCCATGCAGGACTTGCGTGGCTCGGAACTGGTGGGTGGTAACTTCGACAAGAATAATGAGGTGTTTGCCACCGCATGGGACTGCATCATTGTGGACGAGGCGCACGAAGGCACGCAGACGGAATTAGGCAAGGCGGTGATGCTGGAACTGACCAAAGAAAAAACTAAAATACTGCGACTTTCGGGTACACCCTTCAACCTGTTGGATGATTTCAAGGATGAGGAAATCTACACATGGGACTATGTGATGGAACAGCGGGCAAAGGCTTCATGGGATTTGACGCATTTTGGTGATCCTAATCCTTACGCCTCACTGCCCACGATGAACATCTACACTTACGACCTTGGACGGTTGCTCCATGAGTTCGTGGACGAGGATGTAGCCTTCAACTTCCGCAAGTTCTTCCGTGTAAACGATAATGGGACGTTTGTTCATGAAAAAGATGTCCGCGCTTTTCTGAATCTTCTGACCGAAGAGGACAAGGAGAGCTGCTATCCTTTTGCCAATGACGAGTACCGCAACATCTTCCGGCATACGCTGTGGATGTTGCCAGGTGTGAAGGAGGCTCGTGCGATGAGTGTTTTACTGCAATCGCATCCTGTGTTCCAACATTTCAAGGTGGTGAATGTAGCCGGAGAAGGTGACGAGAACGAAGAAAGCAAGGATGCACTGAAGGCGGTAGAAGACGCGATTGGCAAAGACCCGGATTCCACACGTACAATCACCTTATCATGCGGACGTTTGACTACGGGTGTGAGTGTCAAGGCGTGGACGGGTGTGTTCATGCTGTCTGGCTCATACAATACCGCAGCGTCAAGCTATATGCAGACCATCTTCCGCGTGCAGACACCTGCCACCATCAACGGACATGTCAAGGAACAATGCTATGTGTTTGACTTCGCTCCCGACCGCACTTTGAAAGTCATTGCTGAAACGGCAAAGATTTCGGCAAAGGCAGGAAAGACCAGTGGCAATGACCGCAAAATCATGGGCGAATTCCTGAACTTCTGCCCGATTATCTCCATCGAAGGCTCAAAGATGAAGAAGTTCGATGTGCCGCGTATGCTGGAGCAACTCAAAAAGGTGTATGTGGAGCGTGTGGTCCGTAACGGTTTCGAGGACAAGAGTCTGTATAATGACGAGTTGATGAAACTGAACGATTTGGAATTGCAGGAGTTCGACGACCTGAAAAAGGTTATCGGCCAGACTAAGGCAATGTCCAAAACTAATCAGGTGGACATCAACAATCAGGGACTGACCGATGAGCAATACGAGGAACTAGAAGAACTTGAAAAGAAATCCAAGAAACGCGGCAAGGACAAGCAACCTTTGACGGAAGAAGAAAAGAAACGTCTTGAAGAGTTGAAAAAGAAAAAGGAGAACCGCGAGGCCGCCATTTCTATTCTTCGCGGTATATCCATACGTATGCCTTTGCTTATCTATGGCGCAGAGTTGAGCGATGAGAATCAAGAGATAACGATTGACAACTTCGCCTCGCTCATAGACCCACAGTCATGGGAGGAGTTCATGCCAAAGGGTGTTACCAAACAGAAGTTCAACAGCTTCAAACGCTACTACGACCCGGAGATATTCTGTGCGGCTGGCAAGCGCATCCGCGCCATGGCCCGTGCTGCGGACACACTGAGTGTGGAGGAACGTATCGAACGTATCACGGATATTTTCAGTACGTTCCGAAATCCAGACAGGGAAACGGTGCTTACTCCGTGGCGTGTGGTGAATATGCACCTCGGCGATTGCTTAGGCGGCTACAACTTCTATGACAAAGGCTATGAAACCACGCTGTCCGAACCGCATTTCATTGACCATGGCGAAGTGACTGCCAACGTATTCTCCCCGGATTCCCGCATCCTCGAAATCAATTCCAAGTCCGGTCTGTATCCGCTTTACATGGCATACAGCATTTACCGCACACGAGTAAAGAACTCTTTGTTTTCGGTGTCAAGCATTGAGGACGAGCAGCGCATTTGGGATAAGGTCGTGGCAGAAAATATCTTCGTTATCTGCAAGACTCCGATGGCAAAGAGCATTACTAAACGCACTCTCATCGGTTTCCGCGATGCGAAAGTAAACACCAGATACTTCGAGGACTTAATCAATCAAATCAAGAATAAGCCGGAAAACTTTGTGGCTAAAGTAGCCAAAGGAAAATCTTATTGGAAGGCAATAGACAACGATAATATGAAATTCAGCGCAATAGTAGGAAATCCACCGTATCAAATTATGGATGGCGGAACTGACAGAGGAGCTATTCCTGTATATCATCATTTTATGAACATTTCCAAACGAGTCCGTCCAAATTATATAAGTATGATTATGCCTGCTCGTTGGTACGCAGGTGGCCGAGGTTTAGATGAGTTTCGTTCAGGCATGATTTCTGATACTCATTTGTTCCGATTGCATGATTATGAACTGAGTAAAGACCTGTTTCCAACAGTTGATATAGCAGGAGGATTGTGTACTTTTCTTTGGGATAACAACTATAATGGCCCATGTATGGTTACAAATTACAATGCGATAAAGGATATTAACATCAAACGATATTTGAATCAGTTTGATACCTTAATTCGCTTAAATGCTGCGGTTTCTATCCTTGAAAAAGTCATTTCTATATCTACATCATACCTCAAAGATTCTGTTCTTTCTATAAATCCATTTGGCTTTAGAACTTATTTTAGAGGGAAAGACAATGGTGATATAAAGATACTTACGAGCAAGGGATGGTCCAAAGTTAATAGAACGGAGATAACTAAAGGAATTGAATATATTGACCAATATAAGATAATTGTTGGTCGTTTTGTTCCGAGCAATGGAGAAATGAGTGTCAAACCTGGGGAAGGGTACAGGGTATTGACAGAACCTCAGATACTATCACCAGCAGAAATCAATACAGAAACGTATATTGATACTGCTGTCTTTAGCACTCCAGAAGAGGCTACAAATTACAAGAAATATCTTCTATCTAAATTTGCTCGTTTCCTTCTTCGTCAGGGAATCACTTCTGTGAATGTGACAAGAGAATGCTTTGCTTTTGTCCCACAGCAGGATTTCACCTCTTCGAGTGATATTGATTGGTATAAATCTGTCTCTGAAATAGATAAACAACTCTACATGAAATATCATCTGACCAACGAAGAAATCTCATTTATAGAATCAATGATAAAGCCGATGTAGTACATAGAGGGTAGAGATTTTACATTTCTACCCTACATGTTTTCTTAAACGTAATGTTATCATGTGGAAGTTCATGAAATGAATTTAGTAGATGCTTTGTTATAGGTTATAGAAATTTTGCAAGAGGAAATACTCCAGCACTCTTAAATAATATAATCTCCTGATTTTTATCTACTCGTGTGCCTTGTGTTCCTGACTTATTTGATTTAACCTCCTTGACAATGATTTTCCTTAATACGATATTCTTTCTATTAAAACTAAAATCACCAAAATCTTGGTGCAATCTTTCTGCTGTTTTGTGAAGGAACTCTATAAATACTTCAGATGCTCTTAGTTGCTTATCTGCACCTGAAATATCTCCTCTTTTCAATTCTATAAGTAAAATAAACGTTTTCCCATCATGCTTCACTAGTAATACATAGTCACAAAATTTACGTAATCCCTCTGGTGAGTTATCTGTTTTGTTGAAGAAACACAAGAACTCTTTTTCATCTAAATCAAATCGATATAAATTTCTTATCAATCCTCTTTTCCCATCATCAATATGGACACGTTGCGCCACCTTCTGAGTTGCTTCCTTTGTTTCAGTCATTATATCTTGAGAAACAGCAAGAAACTCATCACTTATAATACTGCATAACTGTTCGTATTCCGTCATATTATATCTCCTGCAAGCGGTCGAAAAGAGTTTCTGTTATTCTGTTTTGCTCATTAATTGTATTATCAATGCTTTCTATTGCAAACCCGTCATCTTCAACTTTGACATCAACCACATCAAGCAAACGCTTTAACCTCCCATAATTAAAATACTTAACAGCAATATCATTTTTATTCAAAAGCATACTTTCTTCATAACCTAACTCTTTTACCAGTTGTGCATCCTTTTTATAAATAGTTCCTGCCATAATGAGATTGTTTAACTCACGAATCATGTAATCGCTATGGGTACTAATAATAATTCGCAAATCAAGCTTGGTCAGAATCGTAAATATCCGCAGTAATGAAATTTGAACATTGGGATGAAAATTCATCTCTGGTTCATCAATAATAAGCAAATCACCCTTACGAGCAATATGCTTTAGATAGATGACAAGGCTAGACATCGTTTTTACAATAGATGATGTCAGATGTATTGGTAAATGTTTCGTCTTGCCTACTTTATCTGAAATAAATTCCACATCGCCAGTTCTAGTTATTTTAACCTCTCCCTGTAAAATACCCTTTTCTATTAGTTCTGCTATATTATAGTAAGGACTATTAAATTTTTGAACATTATCCAAATCGTTGGCTATACGAAGACTACTTCTGACAGCCAAAGGGTATCTACGTGAACTGCTATTAACTATATCCAGAATATCCAATTCAGAACGACCACTCTTTTGTTGTATGCGATCAATCAACTCATTTCGTCCAAGAGACAATTCTGTCTTAAATGTATATATAGAGTTTCGTTCTACGGTTAGCATTCTCACACCGCCAGAATTACGAAAACACAATAGACGGAAAAAATGATTAATCATCAATCTCAACTCCACTAAGCTATCACGTTCAATGCCGGAAGTCTCACCATTAATCTGGTAAATTACTTTATCAGACGAAGCATCCTTTACTATACCTATTTCTTTTTCACCATTTTTTGATATAAGACGACAAGGGAATTCTATTATTCGTTCATAATCGCCCTCTGACAAAATCAAAGACAGTTCAAACTGTGAAAAGAGTTTATCTACAGCGGTATCACCGATACCAAAAATGCTACCTAGATTTGATTTCATACTGGTAGCAACATCTTGAATAAAGCCTTCTACCAATTCTTTGCTTATGGTAAATTCTTTATGCTCAGAGAAATACTTAACTATTTTATCTAACCCCTTTGATTCTACATAATCACCATTTTCCAAGATTGCATACAAAAGGTAAGAGAGGTAGGTTTTCCCCGTACTATTAGGTCCGCAAAATAATGTTAGAGGCTTTTGTAAATCTACAACAGCCTTCCGTATAGCCCCCAAGTAAGATATTTCAGCAATCATACAAAAACACATTATTATGTTTGTAAAGAACAAGAAAAGCAAATAACATTTAGTAGTCTAAAAACATCATTTGGGACTTTCCTTTTTCTGTTTTCATTTTTTATTTATTATAGAGTTATCTATCTTGCAAAGATAATACTTTTCTTGCAGATATAGCATTTTTAACCAGAATCTTTTCTTTTAGGGATTCAACTAATGAATTTAATTTTGTACTTTTGCATTCAGAAGAAGCGTTCTTTTAATGTAATGCAAGACAATGCAGAATACAGAACCTCGCTCGTTTCTAAATCGTTACCTGTCAAGAAATAGTTTTCTGCAATCTATTCATTTTCAAAGGTAAAGACAATTCGTTGTGTCTCGTACAATGGAAGTGCAAGTCTTTCTTTATACCTATGCTGTTGAACCATCTTTTCATCGGATAGGTTAGCATATATGTGGTCAGCCCGTTAAATACGAGTCCTTCACCACGTGGCCCGATAACTTCCATGAGATCGTCCCCAATAGGAACGTTTGCCATGTTCTTTGTTTTCTGCATACGTTTGAATACACACCATCCGCCTTTGGGCAATTCCTTGATGTCCTCCCACTTCAAGGCAAGTATGTCACTTCTTCTGAATCCTGTTATACAGGCGAAAATGATAGCCTTTCGCAAAACCGGAATAGGGCACTCATTATTTATGATCAGTCCTAATTCATGTTCTGTCAGATAATTGATTTCTGTTTCCTCTTCCGGAATCCTGTCAAGAAAATCATTGATATTCTCTTTGAGCATTCGTTTCTTATAGGCCTCTTTCAACATTCCTCTGAATGTGGAAAAATATCCGGCAGCAGAGTTCTGTTTCAGCTTTTTACTGTCGTCTCTCAGTTTGGCCGTATTCAGCAGATAGGAGCGGAATCTCTGGCAGAGAGCGACATTGATATCTGCAAAAGTACATTTGTTGTTTGTGAAGGCAGCAAAGTGTTGATACACATAAATCCACTTCTTATTGTGCTTGAGTGATTCATTTTTGAAATAATCAAGAAAATCTGTTTTCTCAACAATCTTATCGTAAAAATCGAATTTCTCGTTTATTATCTGCTCCAGTACTCTCAGACGGAATATTTCCATCTTCTGCATAATACTTTTTACATGTTCACGTTCCGCAAATGATTTGGGCTTTTCCGGAAGATGTACATTGAGAAAATAGCGGCGTGTTGTTCTGTTAGTTCCAGGAATGAGAATAGGAGGGTAGAAGTCAAGATATAATGAAACTCTTCCCTTACTTATTTTCTTTTTTCTAAGATATACTTTTGAAATCATGATAATTCGGATTTGATAGGTGATACATTAGCGTTGTTTGTCATAGATTGCCGTTTACTCATGTGCGGCTATGGCAGGCTCATTAACATTGTTTATGGCAATGTTTCCTGTACCAAACACCTTTCTGAGTCCTTCAATGCTTATAATGACATTCTTTCCCTTTGTCTTCTTGGGAATGTTGTACCATTTGCATCTGTTGTAGATAGTGTCACGATCTACATTGAACAATGCACAAGCTTCGGGGACGGTTATATATCCGTCCTCTCCAATCCGGGAATTTTTGATTTCATCAACATGTTTCTTGGAATACAAGGTAGTATTCCCGGTCTTTTCCTTTTTCTTGGGAATTTTATACCTTGAGGTAAAGCTGTGTACAGCCTTTACCGTCATCTTGTAGATTTTCTGGATCTGTTCGATTGTGTACCACTCCGTTATTTCTTCAGCCTCCTTATATCCCAACTTCCTGAAATAGCGGTCAATATGTTCCATACTGAACAGCCTCTTTCCTGAAAGAGTGGCTGAAGGAATGTTGTTTTCTTTAGCAATCACATAAAGTCTGCTATAAGAAATCTGGTACTTTTCTTCTATCTCTTTTGCAGAGTAGAAATCAGTAATTGTTTTTGTAGACTTAATAGGTCTCTCTTGCATTGTTTTTACGCTTTTTAAATTCATCATAACCATTTCAACCTCTTTGCGTTTAACAATAATTCTACTACCAATTTGTGAAAAAGGAATTTCATAAATCCGCATGTAAGTATAAATACTTTTTCTGTTTACCCCCAGATAAATGGCGAGTTGTTTCAGGCTGATAAATTCTCTCGCCTGTATAACTTCCAGTTCATCTACAGCCAGACGGATTCTTTTCTTCTTTTCCTCTTTCACTTCTTTTGTGACTGCATTATAGCGGTCACTTCTAATTAACTCCTTGTAATACTTGTCGTTACAAGCCTTACAACAGAAACGTGTCTTGCAGGTCTTTGCTATGAAAGTTTTCCTGCAAAATTCACAGATTCTTTCAATTCTTACCTTGTTACCCATATTTTACTCTCCAAAACTCGCTGCGAAATAGTGTGTAAAGGTGTGTAATGATGTGTAAATACCTTTTGTACTTCGCACACGTTGTTAGTGAAAAATTACTCTAATGAGTCAACAGGTACTTTCGGGGTACAAAAATATGCAAAACCGTGAAAATAAACAATGTTAGCGTAGATTGCTAACATTGTTTAATATATTGATTATTAGACTTTTATTTGTTATTGTTTGCTGGCGTTTTTCATCGTTTTTCAGTCCTTATTTCCCGATGCAAAAATTTAGATTTGAATTTGTATTTCCGAGGTAATTTGGGTTATCAGATCTATGATGTCCATGATTTGTATTATGGCTTGCAGGATGCAGCTCCGAATACGAATGTGCTGGAGTCCGCTTACAAGGAAAATAGGAAAATTACTACAGGAAAAAATGTGCATAGCAGTTATTTTGTACATAATGGTGATTTTATGAAGTTGGATGTCGCTACATTGGGGTATACTTGGAATATAAATAATAAGTGGGTTGAAAAGGCACGTTTCTATATTACAGGACGTAATTTGTTCACTATTAGCGGATATCACAGAGGACTAGATAAGGATGCATATTGTGTAAATGGTATGGAACCCGGTCTACCTTACAGTAAGAATGGATATTATCCGTCTTCACGTCAATTCTTGTTTGGTATTCAACTTAACTTCTAAATTTATTACTTTATGAAAACGTTTAAATTAAAAAATATATTTCTGGGATTAGGAATGTTGGCATCAGTGGGATGTACGGATTTGTCGGAAACTACTTATGATATTGTACCTCAGGATGGATTCTATCAAACCAAGGAGAATGTTCTTCAGGCGTTTGTACGTCCTTTCGGACACGGATATTGGTTGTGTTGTAGGGCGATGTATTGGTTTGGCGAACTTTCTGCCGACCATTATATGACTGTGCAAAGAGAGGAACATTGGTATAATGGCGGTGAATATTTCCGTTATCATTATCATACTTGGACTGTTGATGATTGGTATGTTAATGCAATTTGGGAAGATACTTACAGAGGGATCATTCAGTGTAATGCCAGTATTTCTGATATAAGTAAGCTGAATCCTGCAAAGTTTGGCTTTTCACAGCAAGAGTTTGATGATTTTATTTCTCAAACACGTGTTTTACGTGCGTGGATGTATATGTCTATATTCGATTTAGTACATAATATACCAATTGTTACGGATTATCCAACTACAGAGTTGCCGGCACAATCAGAGCCAAAAGAAACTTTTGCTTTTATTGAACAAGAGCTGTTGGAATCATTGCCTGCGTTACAAAAAAAAGAAAGTAATAATGGAAATGGCTTAAAGCAGGGTCAATGGACCCAGGGAGCTTGTGCTGCCTTATTGGTAAGGTTGTATATGAACGCTAGTTGGTGGATTGATGAGGACAAGACGGTCGAAGCTGAAAAATACTGTGAAAAAATTATAGATGGTGAATACGGTTTCTATGATATAGATAATAGGTGGGATGCGCCGTTTGATTGGGATAACGATAAGTCTAATGAATTATTGTTTGGTTATCCATCCTCGTTTGGTGGTATGCATTGGCTTTATGATTATGAAATGTTTTGGCAGGTTGCTCCGTTCCTCTCTTCGAAATATTTCGGTTTTACAGATTGGGGGAATTGTAACCCCAAATATGCATTACAGCCAGGATTAGATTTAAATGGAAATGAATATTCCTTTGAAAATGGAAAACCGGTCCGTAAGTTTATGAAATATCCTGATGATGTGCGTCTGAAAAAGTATAAAAATTTAGGAAATAGCAAACGCGAAGGAATGTTTTTGTATGGCGACCTACCTTATGAAACGGCAAATGGAACGGAATATGTTACTTCGGACAATGGAGCTTACAAACTTTACATTCGTGATCAAGTAGGTATTTTCCGCGATACAGATCCTGCTAGTTTCTCTCCCAATCCTTCTAGTGGAACCCAAACTCCAAAATCGGCTATGGCTTACGGAGATCAGAATTCAGGTTGGTGTTTGATAAAATATCCTATTTATCGTTCGGATGATGCAGGTAAAATAGAATCGGATTATGCTTTGATCCGTTTAGCGGAAATTTATTATTATTTGGCAGAAATTCGTTTTTATCAGGGTAGAAAGGCAGAAGCGGAAAAATTACTGAATTATGTACGGAAGCGTTATTATCCAGCAGGTTCTTCTAGTTTGTATCCTGAGAATGGGAGTGCATTGACAGAACAGGAATTATTGGATGAATGGGGACGGGAATTTTTAGGAGAAGGTTTACGTAGACAGACTTTATGCAGGTTCGGGATTTTTAATTCGGGAACTTGGTGGGATAAAGAACCGGATCCAGATAATCATACGATGTGGATACCTCTTTCACGTACTACATTGAATACGAATCCAAACTTGAAGCAGAATCCAGGTTATCCATCTGTTAATTAAAAAATTGATAATCTCATTTTTATCCGATAACTTGTATGTATATCTACATCTTGTTGTCGGATTGTTGAATAATTTTTGTATTTAAATAATTAGAACATTAATAGTATGAAAAAAAATAAATTCTTATTTTGTATCGGTCTGTTACTGACTGTTGCGACGATTGTAAATGCACAGTCTGTGACTTGGATTAGTAGTACCGAAGGCAATGTATGGCAAAAATCAAAAGTGAAGTTGCAGTCAAAATCAGAACAAAATCCTGTTTTACAGGTAGATGGAACAGAGAACGGTGTTGCTTTCAAGAATTGGGGAACTACTTTCAATGAACTTTGTTGGGATGCTCTTGGGTTATTAACTCGTACTGAACAAGATGAAATATTGTATAATATATTTTCTCCGCAAGGTGATTTACGGATTACGCGTGGACGAATTTCGATGGGAGCCAATGATTACGCTCGTTCTTGGTATAGTTGTGACGAAGTGGAGGGTGACTTTGAATTGAGATATTTTAATATTAATCGTGATAAACAGACTATTATTCCTTTCATACGTGCTGCACAAAAATATAATCCGAATCTTACATTTTGGATATCACCTTGGTGTCCTCCAAGCTGGATGAAAATAAATGGAGATTATCCGGTTTTAAGTAGTCCGTTTAATAGTTTGTCAGAGAAACAGAATTATTTATTATATGGTGCTACAGGCGGTCAGGTTGATGAGAATGAAATGAAGTTGACCGGTGCCCGTGATGGAGTTTTTCCTCGCCAACTTGCGACAACTGACTTTATGATTCAAGATCCACGTTATTTGCAGACTTATGCAGATTATTTTTGTCGGTTTATAGATGCCTATAAAGAACAAGGAATTCCCATTGATATGGTAATGTATCAGAATGAAGCGTACAGTTACACTCCTTATCCTGGTTGTGCCTGGACTGCCACCGGTACGATTCGTTTCAATAAAGAATATTTAGCTCCTACTTTGAGGCAAATGCATCCTGAGGTGAAGCTTTATTTAGGTACTTTTAATACGAATCGCCAAGATCATGTAGAAACAATTCTTGCTGATACGGCTTTATGTAATTGTATTCGTGGTATGGGATTTCAATGGGAAGGACGTGAAATACTTCCTTCCATAAGAAAACAGCATCCCGAATGGGAATATATCTGTTCGGAAAGCGAATGCGGTTGGGGTAGTTTTGATTGGAAGGCAGCAGAACATACATTTGAGTTGATAAATCATTATTTAGGGAATGGATGTTGTGAATATAATTTTTGGAATTGTATTTTGACCGATAAAGGTGAAAGTCCGTGGGGATGGAAACAGAATGCGTTGATTCGTGTGGATTCGGAAAAACGTACGTTTGTTTATACCCCGGAGTATTATGCGTAAAGCATTATAGCAAAATGGTGGCTCCAGGATCAAAAATCTTACAATACAAGGCAAAGGGGGAGGATAACCAACCAGTCATTATATTCCTGACTCCTGAGAATCAGTATTTGGTAGTGGCGGGGAATTTTAATGGCAAACAACAAAATTTGAGTGTAAAACTGGCGGGAAAATATTTGGAGGTGACGTTGCAGCCCCATTCTCTAAATACATTTTATACAAAATGATCACAAGGAATAATCCTCGTTAAATTGATATCCATTGTAGGGATCGGTGGATTCTTACAATGGATAAAAAAGATGTAAAACTTCTATTTTCCCCCATTTGACCGAATAAAGTCCCTCTTTTGAAAGATTTATATACCCATCGTTAGGATTGTATTTTCTATCTTTGCATCAAACAATTTTTGAACTAATTATTATGAAACACAAAATCCTTACTTTCTTTTTGGCTTGTCTTGTGCCCTGGCTGGCAGGAGCACAGCAATCTGCCAATAGTCAAAACAATGTAGCCGAAAAAGATTACATAGCTTATCTCTTTACCTATTTTACAGGTAACCACATCAGCGAGGAAGCCGTATGCTATGCGGTAAGTACGGACGGATATACCTATTGGGCATTGAATGACAACAAACCTGTCATTGATTCCAAAATCATCAGTTCTACCGGTGGTGTGCGCGACCCGCATATCCTGCGTTGCGAAGACGGAAAGACATTCTATATGGTGGTTACCGATATGGTTTCTGACAATGGATGGGATTCCAATCGTGCCATGGTGTTGCTGAAATCTACAGACTTGGTGAACTGGAACCATTCTGTCATCAATATGCAGAAACGTTATGCTGGACAGGAAAAACTGAAACGGGTATGGGCTCCTCAGACTATCTTCGATGCGGAAGCCGGAAAATACTTGGTCTATTGGTCAATGAAATATGGTGATGGGGCAGATGTGATTTATTATGCTTATGCCAATAAAGAATTTACCGACCTGGAAGGTGAACCGAAACCGCTTTTCATCTCTGAAAACAAGAAATCTTGCATAGACGGTGATATCGTATATAAAGATGGAATCTACCACCTGTTTTATAAAACCGAAGGACATGGAAACGGCATCCGGGTAGCAACTACCCGTTCACTGACTTCGGGACAATGGGAGGAAGAACCCGACTACAAGCAGCAGACCCCGGAAGCGGTGGAAGGTGCGGGAACTTTCAAACTGATAGGCCAGAATAAATACATCTTGATGTATGATGTCTATATGAAAGGTAAATACCAGTTTACCGAAACGACCGATTTGAAAAACTTTAAAGTGATAGACAGTGAGGTGAAGATGAATTTTCATCCGCGTCACGGAACTATCATCCCCATTACCCGTGCCGAGTTGAAGCGCATCACCGACAAATGGCCTTCAAAGGAAATGGGCAATATAACGATTCCCAACAATCCCGTGCTGCAAGGTTTCCATGCTGACCCCGAGATATTGTATTCTCATCAGACTAAAAAATATTATATCTATTCCACCACCGACGGACAGCCCGGATGGGGCGGATGGTATTTCAGTGTCTTCTCTTCGGATAATCTGAAGGACTGGAAAGATGAAGGGGTGATGCTTGATTTGAAATCCGATCAGGTGGCATGGGCGGATGGAAACGCATGGGCTCCGTGCATTGAAGAGAAAATGGTGGATGGAAAGTATAAATATTTCTTCTATTTCAGTGGTAATCCTGTAGCCGGAGGCGGCAAGCAGATTGGGGTGGCGGTAGCCGATTCACCCATTGGTCCGTTCAAAGACTTGGGACATCCCATTATTACTGAATCTCCCGTGGGCCACGGACAGCAGATTGATGTGGATGTGTTTACCGATCCGGTTTCGGGAAAATCCTATCTGTACTGGGGCAATGGTTATATGGCGGGCGCCGAACTGAATGAGGATATGGTTTCCATCAAAAAGAATACCTTGACCGTATTGACACCGAAAGGAGGAAGTCTGAAAGATTACGCTTTCCGTGAAGCGGCATATGTGTTCTATCGTAATGGTCTTTACTACTTTATGTGGTCGGTGGATGATACCGGTTCGCCCAACTATCATGTGGCATACGGTACGTCGAAATCTCCGCTAGGTCCTATAAAGGTTGCTAAGAAACCGGTGGTACTGATTCAGGATCCTGCAAAGGAAATCTATGGACCTGCGCACAATGCAGTCCTACAAATTCCGGGTACGGATGAGTGGTACATTGTATATCATCGTATTAATAAGAACTTTATAGATCGTGAGAAGGGTCCTGGCGTGCATCGTGAAGTATGTATAGACCGTATGGAATTTAATCCGGACGGAACCATCAGGAAGGTTGTTCCCACGTTATAAAAGAAACATGACAATAAAGCATATACCATGAAAAAGACCTTATTATCTCTGGCAATCGCCTCATTGGCAGCAGGCCAATCCGTCTGTGCTGCCGTGGAAAAAGTATATAATGAGCCCGATTCGGTCTACATCTTCTCTTACGCCCATCCGGAAGACGAGGGAAGCAGCGGACTGAAATTCGCATGGAGTCCCGATGGCGACAAGTGGCTGAGTGTATCCGACGGCTTTGCCTATCTGAAATGTGATTTCGGGCGTTGGGGGGCGGAAAAGAGAATGATTAAACCTCTTCTGGAAAAAGCGGAAGATGGACGTTGGTATTGCCGGTGGCAGCTTACCCCCAGCGGAAAAGTATGGGGTACTTCCCATTCTTCCGACCTGTTGAAGTGGGCTCCTCAACAATATGTCAATGCGGAGAAGCCTGCCGTGCCCCGACTGGTCACTGCCCGGCAGATTGTCCTTGATAAAGATACCTTGAACGGTTATATGCAGAAAGTACCTTATGCGGATATAGAACAGTTGATTCGTTTTGCTGAGCATAAGAAATTCCGCGATATACAGAATAATGAGCGTACCGAACAGGATGCCGTCCGCTTTGCCGGACTGAAACCGGTCACTGCCACCATCCGGGTGGATGCCGGACGGGTGAAGCCCATTAGCGAGCATCTGATAGGTATTTTCTTTGAGGATATCAATTATGGAGCCGATGGTGGACTTTATGCGGAGCTGGTTCAGAACCGTGATTTTGAATATTCTGCCAAAGACGGTGCAAGAGATAAGAACTGGAACAGCACGTATGCGTGGAGTATACAGGGTACTGATGCGGAACTGTCTGTCAGTGAGGACAATCCCATCCATACTAACAATGCTCACTATGCAGTGTTAGAGGTACACCGCCCGGGTGCTGCCTTGGTGAATAACGGTTTTGACGGTATTGCCGTGAAAAAAGGTGAGAAGTATGACTTCTCTGTGTTTTCCAAAGTGCTGGATGATACGAAAGGTGGAAAAGTGCTTGTGAGGCTGACTACCAAAGATGGCAAGGAGATTGCGCAGGCTGCTATTCGGGTTTCATCTACAGAGTGGAAAAAACAAAAGGCTGTACTGACGGCAACGGCGGATGCTGCGGATGCCGTGTTGTCCGTTTGTCCGCAGATGGCTGGGAAGTATGCCTTGGATATGGTTTCTCTTTTCCCACAGAATACATTTAAAGGCAGGAAGAACGGGCTGCGCGCTGATTTGGCACAGACTTTGGCGGACCTTCATCCCCGTTTTGTCCGTTTCCCCGGCGGATGTGTGGCTCACGGAGATGGTGTGGACAATATTTATGATTGGAAAGGCTCTATAGGAGCGTTGGAGGAACGCAAGCCTCTGCGCAATTTGTGGGGCTATCATCAGACCCGCGGTCTGGGATATCATGAATATTTTTTGTTCTGCGAGGATATGGGGGCCGAACCTGTTCCTGTAGTGGCAGCCGGAGTGCCTTGTCAGAATTCGGGTACTTGCAGTCATCACTCGGTAGGCGAACTGGGTTGCGGCGGTCAGCAAGGCGGAATCCCGATGGAGGAAATGCCGCAGTACGTGCAGGATGTACTGGATTTGATAGAATATGCGAATGGAGATGCGAAGAAGACCGTGTGGGGAAAGAAGCGTGCGCAAGCCGGACATCCCAAACCTTTCAATCTGAAGTACATCGGTATTGGTAACGAGGATTTGATTACCGATATCTTTGAAGAACGTTTCACCATGATTTTCAATGCGGTGAAGGAGAAATATCCCGAAGTGACCGTAATCGGAACGGTAGGCCCGTTCTATGAGGGCAGTGATTATGAGGAAGGCTGGAAATTCGCCACTAAGATGGGTATTCCGATGGTGGATGAACATTATTATAACACCCCGGGATGGTTTATCAACAATCAGGATTTCTATGACCGTTATGACCGTAACAAGGCGAAAGTGTATTTGGGAGAGTATGCGGCTCATTTGCCGGGACGTCCCAACAATATAGAAACAGCTTTGGCCGAGGCCTTGTACCTGACTTCCGTGGAGCGTAATGCCGATGTGGTGACCATGACTTCTTACGCTCCGTTACTGGCTAAGGAGGGACATACCCAGTGGAATCCGGATTTGATTTATTTCAATAATACGGAGGTAAAACCCACCGTAGGTTACTATGCGCAGCAGATGTACGGACAAAATGCGGGCAGTGAATACATCGCTTCTTCCGTGACTTTGGATAATGCACAAGATGCGGTGAAGAAACGGGTAGGTGTGTCGGTAGTCCGCGACGGAAAGACAGGAGATATGATCGTGAAACTGGTGAATCTGCTGCCGGTAGCGGTGAATGCGCAAGTGGAGCTCCCGTCTTTGGAAGGAATGAACACCACTGCCGTAAAGACGGTTTTGGCAGGAAAACCGACAGACCAACAGGTTCGTCCTGTATCCGGTACAATGGAGGTAAGCGAGAAATTCGGGTATGAATTGCCGGCTTATTCATTTACGGTAATCCGGATAAATAAGAATGAAAAATAATAATAGATAAATGAAGATGAAGAAATTACTGACTTTGTTGCTGGCGGTCCTGCTGCTGGCAGGATGTGCCGGCAATAAGCCCGGGACATTCGAAGCGGGTAAGAATACCTTTCTGCTGAATGGGAAACCGTTCGTGGTCAAAGCGGCAGAGGTGCATTATCCGCGTATTCCCCGTGAATACTGGGAACATCGTATTGAAATGTGTAAAGCATTGGGCATGAATACGCTTTGTTTGTATGTCTTTTGGAATTTGCATGAGGAAACTCCCGGTAAGTATGATTTTACAGGTAATAAAGATATTGCAGCTTTCTGTAAATTGGCTCAGAAGCATGGTATGTACGTCATTGTGCGTCCCGGTCCGTATGTATGTGCGGAATGGGAAATGGGTGGGCTGCCTTGGTGGCTGCTGAAGAACGACAGCGTGCAGCTTCGTACTCTCGATCCTTTCTATATGCAGCACGTGGGAGCCTTTATGCATGAAGTGGGCAAGCAGTTGCAGGATTTGCAGATTACCCGTGGTGGTAACATCATCATGGTGCAGGTGGAAAACGAATATGGTTCGTATGGCACGGACAAGCCCTATGTGTCTGCCATCCGTGATACGGTACGCGCCGCAGGCTTTACTGAAGTGCCTTTGTTCCAATGTGACTGGAGTTCTAATTTCCTGAATAATGGTTTGGATGATTTGCTTTGGACTATAAATTTTGGTACGGGAGCTGATATCGACAAGCAGTTTGCCAAACTGAAAGAAGTACGTCCCGACGCTCCGTTGATGTGCAGCGAGTTCTGGAGCGGATGGTTTGATCACTGGGGGCGCAAGCACGAAACCCGTGACGGACAAATCATGGTGGATGGCCTGAAAGAGATGATGGACAAAGGTATTTCTTTCAGTTTGTACATGACCCACGGAGGAACGACCTTTGGCTGGTGGGGCGGTGCCAATAATCCGGCTTACTCGGCTATGTGCAGCAGCTATGACTATGACGCTCCTATCAGCGAAGCAGGCTGGACCACCGACAAGTATTTTGCTTTACGTGATATGTTGAAGGACTACTTGGACGAAGGACAGACATTGCCTGAAGTTCCTGAAGCTTTACCGGTTATGGAAATCCCTGCCATTAAATTCACTCAAATAGCTCCGTTGGTTGACAATCTGCCCGACCCGAAGCAGACAGAGGAAATCCAGCCGATGGAGAAATTTGACCAAGGCTGGGGAAGTATCCTGTACCGTACCCATTTGCCGGAAGATGTGAAAGCGGGAACCGTTCTGAAAATCACCGAACAGCATGACTGGACACAGGTTTTTGCCGACGGGAAACTGTTGGGGCGTCTGGATCGCCGTGGTGGAGAACAGGAACTTACACTGCCTGCATTAAAAGCCGGTACACAGCTTGATTTATTGGTGGAAGCCATGGGGCGTGTGAACTTTGACAAGTCCATTCACGACCGCAAGGGAATTACCGAGAAAGTGGAACTGGTGAACGGTAAGAATGCCGAAACGTTGAAAGGCTGGACTGTTTATAATCTTCCCGTAGATTATGAATTTGTATCTTCCCGGAACTTTCAGGATATGAACTCGTCTGCCGCCTGTGGCATAGAGAAAAATGATGAAAGTGTTCCGGCCTACTATCGCGCTGCTTTTACCTTGGATAAGGTGGCTGATACGTTCCTGAACATGGAGTCTTGGGGAAAAGGTATGGTATGGGTGAACGGTCATGCCATGGGACGTTTCTGGGAAATCGGTCCTCAACAAACCCTGTTCATGCCGGGCTGCTGGCTGAAAAAAGGAGTGAATGAAATCATCGTTCTTGACTTGAAAGGTCCGAAAGAGGCAACCATCGTCGGATTGAACAAACCTATCCTGGATATGCTTCGTGTGGCTGTTCCTGAAACGCATCGTAAACAGGGGCAGACCATCAAACTGGAGAAGGAAACACCGGTATCTGCCGGTACTTTCAAACCAGGTAACGGTTGGCAAGAAGTGAAAGTTCCTGCTACGAAAGGACGTTACTTCTGTCTGGAAGGGCTGTCTTCTTTTGATAATACCAACATTGCCGCCATTGCGGAGTTTGATGTGCTGGATGAGAAAGGAGAGAAAATCTCTCGTGAAAACTGGAAGATTGTTTATGCCGACAGCGAGGAAACCCGTAGCGGTAACCGCACAGCCGACAAGATTTATGACTTGCAAGAAAGTACTTTCTGGCAGACGGTGGATAATACGGCTTATCCTCATCAGGTGGTGATAGATCTCGGCAAAGAATATAACGTGACCGGTTTCCGTATTCTGCCACGTGCGGAACAGGGAGCTCCCGGCATGATTAAAGATTATAAGGTGTATGTAAAAGCAACCGGTTTCGGTTATTGATATACTTTTCCCGTAGGGGTGGAAACACAGACTGCTGAAGAAGCTACCAAAAAGAATTAAAGACACAGATGTAAGGAGGAAGCTTCAAAAGAAGGAAACCTGCGAGTGGAGCAATTATCGGATACTTTAGCAAATTTTAAAATTTGCAAGAGTATCCGGTTTCTTTTTTATAACTTTGTGGCAGTCTATGATTCTAACCGAAAGCACAATGAAATATATATTGACCTTTATACTATCTTTTCTCTCCTTCTTGGTGTGTTCTCAGAACATAACTATTACAGATATCCCTACCATTGACCAGCTGCCGGTAAATGCCATTCATCGCGTATTCAGAGATAGCGAAGGATATATGTGGTATGGCACGGTGAACGGATTATGTCGTGATGACGGTTATCATGTGAAAGTGTTTCGTTCGGACATTGAAACTCCGGGATTATTAGAGGACAATTTGGTGGAGTGTATCGCTGAGGATAAGAAGGGGAATATATGGTTCGGTACAGACAAAGGGGTGTATATTCTTGATAAATCGGACTACAGTGTACATCCTATGGACCGGGAGCGTTTGAAGAATATTCCGGTGATGTATCTATATGCTACCAGTGACGGCTATATGTGGCTGAGCTATCGTTCTATATTGGCCAAATATGACATCAACGGACAGTTGGTCAAAGAGTATCCCCTCCGGAATAAGTACGGAAGAACTACTATTTCCGGATTTTGTGAGAGCCGCAACCATGAGATTATTATTTCTGTGTGGAATGGCCGGGTATATCATTTGGACAAAGAAAAAGACGAGTTCGTTCCTTATCCTGATAAGATGAGAAGACAAAATCCTACGGTGATGGTTCAGGATAATGAACAGGACTACTTCTGGTTGGCAACCTGGGGGGATGGTGTGGTGCGTTTTGACCCTTCGGCTCCTGAAGATTCTATGTTTGTATATTCTGAAATACCGGTCAATGCTGCCGGTGAGGAGGATGGGGTCATCCTTAGTCTGGTACAGGATGATAAACTGGGGTATATCTGGTTAACCACCGGGCACGATTTCATGTCCTTACAAATACAACCGGATAAGACGTTAAAACAATTGAAATTCCAGACAGGGCTTCTGCCTGTTAATCATATGTTGGTAGAAGTTCTGAAAGGGAGGGGATGTCTATGGGTGTCGGCCTTTGACCGTCCTAGTTTCATTGTACATCTGATGGATAATATGACCAAGGATTATGCCTTACCCGCTTTGGCGGACAGAGTAAACCGCAGTCCGGCTGTAATGGCTTTGTGTGATGACGGAGACGGTATGATGTGGATGATGCAAGAAAGAACCGGGTTGGTGTTATATGACTTGAAGCAGGATAAAGTGAAAATCTATTCGGATTTTCCCGAGCTTGTTTCGTTGTCTTTGGATAACGGACGGGAGATGGCTCGAGCACGTATTAATAACGGTATTTGGGTGGCAAAAGATTTGAATAGATTGGTTTATGGTATGACCCGTAAGGGTATGGAGATGTATCTGGAGGATCTTATTGATTTGAACGGGCAGGTGGAATCGAACGCTACGGTGACCAAATTGTATGAAGACTCGCACGGAATCTTGTGGATAGGCTTGAACAAAGGACTTTGCAGTTATGATGTCCGTCAGAAAAGAATTAAACAGGTTTATCCCGATGTGGGGCATGTGATGGGAATCGTGGAGAATAAGGAAGGGTTGATATGGATTTGTACTCAAGACAACGGTTTGTTTCAGACAACGGCGGATGAAAAACTTCGTTCTTTCAAATTGGACAAGAATTTCTCTTGTCTGTCTATTGCTCCCGATTGGATTTTGTGGTTGGGAACTTGTGACGGAGGAGTCTATTCTTATGATCCTTCAGAGAATAAGTTGGTCAGTTATAATGAGGCTTGCGGTATGAACGGTAATCAGGTGAATCAAATAGTGGCTGATGCATACAATCATATTTGGATTGATACAAACCAGAAACTGATAGAATTTAATCCTCGTAACGGTTCGTTCCGCACCTATCTCACCACGGACGGTTCCATCTTGTTGCATCGCTTTCTTCCCACTGCTGTTTGTCAGGCAAAAGACGGCAATATTTATTGGGGCGGCATTCCGGGTATTTGCATGGTTACTCCATCAAACGGGTTGGAAAGAAAGGCTAGTGCAGTGAAGACCAAGATAACTGATATAAAGTTGCAAGGAGAATCATTGATATTCGGAGATAGAAAGGGTAGCAATTCCATTAACCGGATAGAATTACATCCCGATGACCAGAATTTGGAAATTAGTTTTTCTTCTCTTAACCACCGTTATGCTTCAAAGATACGCTATGCTTATCGGTTGATAGGAGTGGACAAGGCGTGGGTATATGTGGAAGGTGGAAAAAACTCGGCTTTTTATAATCATCTGAGTAAGGGTACTTACACTTTTCAAGTGAAGGCGACGGATGAAAACGGCCTTTGGAGCAAGGAAGTGACTGAACTGTCCATCCGCCGTCTTCCGGCTTTTTATGAGACTTGGTGGGCGTATTTGTTCTATGTATTGATAGTGATGGGTGTATCCGGTTATAGTCTGTATCTTTATCTGAAGCGCGTGGACCGTAAGAATAATGAAATGTGGGCGGACAGCAAGGAGATGATTAAAATGCGTATTTATTTGGATAGTAAGGTGAATTTGCCTGAACCTGAGTTTGTACAACTGGACAAACTTCTATTGGAGAAAGCGGTAAAAGCCGTGGAAGATAACCTTACTGAGCCTGATTTTGATGTGACAGCTCTAGCTGATGCCATGAATATGTCCCGTTCTACTTTGACCCGTAAATTGAAAGCCATAACAGGCCGAACTCCATTGGATTTTATCCGGAACATCAAGATGAAGCATGCCAGACACATGTTGGAAGATAAAGACAAAAGTGTAACAGAGGTTGCCGCTACGTTGGGGTATTTTAATCGGAAGTATTTCACCACTTGCTTTAAGGAGGAATTTGGAATGACTCCCAGTGAGTTCCAGAAATCACAACACGAAGAATAAACATCTTCCTGTCCTTTAATTGTTGCAAATAGGGGGTACAAATGCGTCAAGTTATAGCTAGAGCTATTTGTATCCCCTGTTAGCATGGTTCTTCACCTGTATTTCTATTTCCTATTTCATTCTTTTGCCACAACCTTTTACGGGGAGAAAAACACATCTTCTTCATTCATTCCCGCAGTAAAGGTATGTATAACTTTAAATTTAATATAGAATGAAACATTTGTTTTTGTTGCTTACTCTGTTAAGCTTTTCATTAACGGCCTTAGCCCAGCAAAAAGTGACGGGTAAGGTGAAAGATTCTTCCGGTGAGCCTGTCATAGGAGCCAGTGTTGTTGTAAAAGGCAATAATACCATGGGAACCATTACGGATTTTGATGGAAACTTTATGTTGGATGTTCCGGCAAAGAGTGTGTTGGTTATTTCTTATATTGGCTATGTCACTCAGGAAGTCCCGACAGCAGGAAAGAATTCATTAGAGATTGTTTTAAAGGAGGATACCAAAACCTTGGATGAAGTGGTGGTGATTGGTTACGGTACACAGCGTAAAGGTGATGTGACTAGTTCTGTAGCTAGTGTGAAAGCCGACAACTTTGTAAAAGGAGCCGTGAAAGATGTGGGACAGCTGATTCAAGGAAAAGTAGCCGGTCTGGCCATTACCAATCCTAACGGTGACCCGACGGGAAGTACTCAGATACGTCTTCGTGGTACAAATACCATTGGTGGAGCTAATACAGCTCCTTTGGTATTGATTGACGGAATTCCGGGAGAACTCGGTACAGTGGCTCCCGAAGATGTGGAGAGCGTGGACGTGCTGAAGGATGGTTCTGCTGCCGCTATTTATGGTACGCGCGGTACGAATGGTGTGATTTTAATTACTACCAAACAGGCTAAAGGAGTGGATATTAACCAGGTGGAGTATAATGGCTACGTCAGTACTTCTCTTATAGCCAAAAAGTTGGATATGCTGAATGCAGATGAGTTCCGTACCCTTTATCCTGACCAGGACCATGGGGCTGATACGGATTGGATTGATGAGATTAGCCGTACACCGGTTAGCCATGTTCATAACTTGTCATTGATGGGTGGCAATTCAAAGACTAATTATATTGCCAACTTGAACTATGCCTCTCGTCAAGGGATCATGAAAAAATCGGATTTCGAAAGTTTTCAAGGACGTATTGAGGTAACCCACCGTATGTTTGATGATAAGTTGAAGTTGAAATTCGGTTTGTTTGGTAAGAAAAACCAGATGGAATCTACAACTAGTGGGGGTAGTTTCAGAGGTTGGGTATATGGCCAGGCAACTCGTAGAAACCCGACTGATCCGGTAAGAAATGAGGATGGTACATGGAATGAGAATGTGAGCAAATTCGAATACGAGAATCCGTTGGCTTTGTTGTATGAGGCTGAAGGAAATGTAAAAAAGACGCAGTTGCGTTACAATGGAAATATTGTTTATAATCCTATCAAAGATTTGACTCTTTCTGCCGTATTCTCTTATATTCGTGACAATATGAACCGTGGTTATGGTGAAACGTTGAACCATATTTCTGCTTTGCGTGATGGATTGGCAGGTTGGTCTTCTGTAGGTGCTTATACTAAGATGGAGAAATTGATGGAACTTACTGCACAATATAGCAAAGAAATCGGTGCACATAAATTCACTGTATTGGGCGGTTACAGCTACAATGAAACAGACTTTGAAGAACTTTGGATTGATAACTATGGTTTTCAGGATGATTATTTTGGCGGATGGCATAATATTGGCATTGGTTCTGCTTTGAAAGACGGTAAAGCGAATATCGGCTCAAAGAAAACTCCTACAAATTTGATCGGCTTTTTCGGGCGGGCTACCTATTCGTTCAAGAATCGTTATTTGTTGATGGGAGCTCTTCGTTATGAAGGAGCCAGCCAGTTATGGGGTACTGATAATGCATGGGGGCTTTTCCCGTCTGTATCAGTCGGATGGAGAATTACCGAAGAAGCATTTATGAAGAATCAGAAGATATTTGATGATTTGAAACTTCGTGTGGGATATGGTGTGACGGGTTCACAGCCTAAAGATCCTTTCCTGGGGGTGGCTATGTTGAAATACGGCTCGTATGCTTTTGTAAATGGAAATTGGGTACAGACCATTGTTCCGGCATCCAACCCGAATCCTGATTTGAAATGGGAGGAAAAGAAAGAAACCAATATTGGTTTGGACTTCGTTTCATGGGGTGGTCGTTTGTCCGGTTCTATTGATTATTATAACCGTGATGTGGATGGCTTGATATACGAATATGGAGTACCGACTCCTCCGAACTTGTATAATAAGACGATGGCCAATGGGGGTACAATGAGAAACCGTGGTGTGGAAGTGTTGGTAACTGTGGTTCCTGTTCAGAATAAAGATTTTGAATGGAGCACTACCGGAACATTCTCTTTGAACTCTAATAAGCTAATCAGTTTGTCTGGCAGCATCTTTAAGTCGGATTATGACTATTTTAATACGGGTACAGTGGAATACTCCGGTCAGGTAGCCGATTCTCACAGAGTACAGGTAGGTGAAAGCATCGGTAATTTTTATGGTTTTAAAGTAGTAGATGTGGACAGTGAAGGTCGTTGGATCTACGAAGACAGGAATGGTGAGTTGGTGAACTATAAAGATTTTACTCATGCTCCCGAAGATAAGCATGTTATTGGTAACGGTCTTCCTAAATGGTATGCGGGATGGAACAATACTCTTCGTTATAAAAACTTCGACTTGAATGTGACGATGCGTGGCGCGTTTGGTTTCCAGATAATCAATGGTGGACGTATGAATTATGAGAATGTAAAAAACAGCCGTTTTGAAAATCGTTTGAAGTCTGTGAATGACTTGGTATTTGGCAAGCATACGTTGAGTCCGGAAGTGGAACCGGAATTCAATAGCTATTATGTAGAAGATGGTGACTACTGGAAGATTGACAATATCACTTTGGGATATAGCTTCGGTCAGGTAGGTAAATATATAAAGTCACTCCGTATTTATGGTTCGGTATTGAATGCTTTGACTATAACCGGATATAAAGGTATTGATCCGGAAGTATCAACAGATGGTTTGACTCCGGGGTATGATACACGTGACAGATATCCGAGTGTGCGCTCATTTACTTTCGGCGTTAATGTGAAATTTTAATGAACTAAAAAGGAATTGAAGATGAAAACAAATATAAAATTATGGACAATGGGACTGATGACAGCCGCATTGTTGGGAAATACAGCTTGTACTGATTTACTGCATGAGAGCTATGGACAGGTAGTGTCTGAGGATTACGTACCGAAAACGGAGGAAGATGTCAGTTATCTGGTAAATGCCGCTTATATACCTTGGCGTGAAACGTTGCTGCAATGGAACGGAGTGGTTCGTGCACAGGAATTGTGTGCGGATCAAGATGTTCTTCCTGCCCGTGATGGTATTGGATGGGTAGACGGTTATATCTATAAAAGATGGCATCAGCATACTTGGACTACCGAGGATGACGGTGTGCTTCAAGGATGGGAACGTACGTACAATGGTGTGAATACCTGTAACCGTATTTTATCTCAGATAGAAGAAGGTGTGATCAGTGTGGATGGAGAAACGAAAGAAAAGTTGATTGCCGAATTGAAAGTACTGAGGGCTTCATATTATTATATTTTGATTGATTTGTATGGTAATGTGCCCATTGTGACAGATTTTAAAGATACTTCTTTGCCGCAACAGTCTACTCGTAAAGAGGTCTTTGACTTTATTGTGAAAGAAATAACGGAGAATATGGATTTGTTGTCCGAAACGCCGAGAGGTTATTATTATGGACGTTTCAATAAGTGGGCGGCTCATACATTGCTGGCCAAAATGTATTTGAATGCTGAAGTTTGGTCGGGTACTGCTCAATGGCAGAAATGTATTGACGAGTGTGATATCGTGATTAATTATGCCGAGAAGTCCGGAGAATATGCATTGGAGAATAATCAGAAGGATGTTTTTGTAACGCATAATGAGAATTCTAAAGAAATTATCTTTGCATTGCCGTTTGATGAAATTTATGTGACAGGATGGAATGATTTTGATTTTCATATGTACACTTTAGCACCTGAGAATCAAGATACTTACCAATTGACTGCACGTCCTTGGGGGGGCGTGTGCGCAGTGCCTCAGTTTATTAATTCTTTTGATGAGGATGATGCACGTTTAGAGGATAACTATATTCAAGGTCAGCAATATACCTATTCCGGTGAAATCTTGAAGCGTAGTATTGATGGAAAACCATTGATTTATACGGTAGATGTCCCCTCTATTGATCAGTCGGATGTGGATGATGGGTTCCGTTGGGGTAAATTTGAATATGCCACCGGTATAACCAACCGTTTGAGCAATGACTGGCCGTTGTTACGATATGCGGATGTATTGATGATGAAAGCGGAGTCATTGATGCGTTTGGGCAAATCGGGAGCAGGTGCTTTGGTGACTCAGGTACGTGAACGCGCCTTCAAGAATGAACCTGAAAAAGCGCAAGTTACAGACGCGGAACTGATGGGAGGAAGTGTATATGATTATGGTCGGAGAGATAGTTATAAGACAGAACATGATGGAGGAACGGATATTAAATATGGTCGTTTCCTTGATGAGCTTGGTTGGGAGTTTTGTCAGGAAGGACGCCGCCGTCAGGACATGATTCGTTTTGGCATCTTCACTACAAAAGCTTGGTTCTCTCATGATAAGAGTGATGAAACCAAAAATCTGTATCCTATTCCAAATAAAGTATTGTTGACCAATAGTAATCTGAAACAGAATCCGGGATATTCTAAATAGTATTTATTGGATGTTTTTTTAAGGATGAAAAGGTTGTTTTTTCTTTTCTACATTAAATTAGAAAGAATTATGAGTAAAAAGATTTCAATAAGTTTGTTGCTCCTCTGTCTGGGATTATTTTCCCAGGCACAGAGCTATCAGAAAATGCCGCAAGGAGTTAAGACTACTGTACAAGGTATAGATGTTGAAGTGGCATTTTATTCTCCATCCATTGTCCGGGTTTATAAGACACCGGAGGGAAGTTCGTATGACAAGAAGAGCCTTGTAGTAATGAAAGAGCCTGAGGAGACCTTTGTGGAGTTTGCAATGAATAAAGAGTATATTCGTTTAAAGTCGGATGCATTACAAGTAGAGGTAAATTCATCTACAGGTGGAATCAATTTCTATGATGCAACCGGAAGGGTGTTGTTAAAAGACAAGGATTATGGAACACAGTTCACCCCGTTTGATGATGCGGGTACTTTTTCTTACAATGTCCGGCAGGCTTTTTTATTAGATAAGGATGAAGTGATTTATGGATTGGGGCAACAACAGACTGGAAAAGTGAATCAGCGCAATCAAAAACTTTTTCTTCGTAACAAGAATATGAGTATCTGTATTCCTTTTATTCATTCAGTGAAAGGTTACGGACTTTATTGGGACAATTATTCCCCAACTATGTTTACGGATAATCCGCAAGAAATGTCATTCGATTCTGAAGTGGGCGATTGTGCCGACTATTATTTCATTTATGGTAGCAATGCGGACGGCGTGATAGCCGGAGTCCGTGATTTGACCGGGCAGGCTCCTCTTTATCCGCTGTGGACACTTGGATTCTGGCAGTGCCGCGAGCGTTATAAGAGTCCGGATGAACTGTGCGAAGTGGTTGATGAATACCGTGATCGGAAAGTTCCTTTGGATGGAATCATTCAGGATTGGCAGTATTGGGGATGTGATTCTAACTGGAACTCCATGAAGTTCCAGAATCCTCGCTATATTAATAAGATGGGCGACAAAGAATACATGAAATATCTTCCGAATGGTGAGAATCCGGATGCACGTTATGGTACTCCAAGGATAAAAAGCCCTCAAGAAATGATTGACTATATACACAAGCGGAATGCGCATATCATGATTTCTGTATGGGCCTCTTTTGGTCCGTGGACAGAGATGTATCATAAGATGGACAGTCTGAATGCTTTGCTTCATTTTGAGACTTGGCCGCCTAAAGCCGGAGTGAAACCTTACGATCCGTTCAATCCTGTAGCAAGAAGTATTTATTGGAATGAAATGAAAAAGAATATCTTTGATCTAGGTATGGACGGCTGGTGGTTGGATTCTACCGAACCCGATCATCTGGAGATTCAAGATAAAGATTTTGATACAAAAACTTATTTAGGTTCTTTCCGAAGAGTTCACAATGCTTTTCCTTTGATGTCCAATAAAGGTGTTTATGAGCACCAGCGTGCTACCACTTCCGACAAGCGGGTATTCTTACTTACCCGTTCTTCATTCTTGGGACAGCAGCGTTATGCTTCACATTCATGGAGTGGAGATGTCGTTTCTACTTGGGAAGTGATGCGCAAGCAACTGGCAGCTGGCCTGAATTATTCTTTGTGTGGTATTCCTTACTGGAACACTGACTTGGGAGGATTTTTTGCTTGGAAATATAATAATGATGTTAATAATATTGCTTATCATGAGTTACACGTCCGTTGGTATCAGTGGGGAGCTTTCCAACCTATCATGCGTTCTCATAATTCCAGTCCTGTTGCTGTAGAGATCTATCAGTTCGGCGATAAAGGTGATTGGGCTTATGATGCATTGGAGAAATATACCCATTTGCGTTATCGCTTATTACCTTATTTATATAGTACTACTTGGGAAGTAACAAATAAGGCAGGCAGCATTATTCGTCCTTTGGTGATGGATTTTCCGAAAGACAAGAAAGTACTTGATATGGATACGGAGTATATGTTCGGACGTAGTTTTTTAGTACGTCCGGTAACTGATTCTCTCTATACATGGCAGGATAAAAAACAGAATGGTTATCAGAAAAATATGCGGAAAATAGAGAAAACGGATGTATATTTGCCTGAGGGAAGTAACTGGTTTGATTTCTGGACTGGGGCAAAGTTGGCTGGTGGCCAAACCATACAGCGTGAAGTACCTATTGATATCATGCCTGTTTATATCCGTGCCGGTTCTATAATTCCTTGGGGGCCTGCGGTGCAGTATGCCACAGAAAAAAGTTGGGATGACCTGGAGATTCGTGTTTATCCGGGTGCTAATGCAACTTTTATTCTTTATGAGGATGAGAACGATAATTACAATTATGAAAAGGGAGTTTATTCTACTATCACTTTCCGTTGGGATGATAGTAACCGTACTTTGCACATCAGCGACCGTGAAGGAAGATATCCCGGAATGTTGGAAAAGAGGAAGTTCAAGGTAGTTCTCGTAAATCATAGATCAGGAGAAGGCGATAAACCATTGAAGGGAGGAAAGATGGTGAATTATACCGGTACGGCAATTGAGGTGAAACTTTAGAATGTTCATATTGAATATCCAGCAGAATAAATAAAGAAACGATAAAATACATTATGAATTTACTTAAAACCATTTTATCCACTTCCGTTTTTGCTATAGCTTCTGTAGCTTTGCATGCTCAGCTACCCGCAAAAGTAGAAAGTTTTCCAGTCAGGGATGTGCGGCTCACCGCCAGCCCTTTCAAACACGCAGAGGATATGGATATCCGTTATCTGCTGGGAATAGACCCCGACCGTCTGTTAGCTCCTTATTTGAAGGAAGCTGGTCTTTCTCCTAAAGCTGAAAATTATACCAATTGGGAAAATACAGGGCTGGACGGTCATATTGGCGGACATTATTTATCGGCCCTTTCCTATATGTATGCCGCTACGGGAAATAAGGAGATCAAGGCGCGTCTGGATTATATGATAAGTGAACTGAAACGCTGCCAGGATGCCGCCGGTGACGGTTATCTGTGTGGAGTTCCAAACGGGCGCAAAATGTGGAAAGAAATAGAGGAAGGAAACATTCGCGCGTCCGGTTTCGGATTGAACGACCGCTGGGTTCCTCTTTACAATATTCATAAAATATATGCCGGCCTTCGTGATGCAACTCTTCAGACCGATAGCCGGGAGGCAAAGGAAATGTTGGTGAAACTCACGGACTGGATGATTCGTCTGGTATCCAAGTTGAGCGATGAACAGATACAGGATATGCTGCGCAGCGAACATGGAGGGTTGAACGAAACATTTGCCGATGTGGCCGCTATCACCGGCAACAAACGCTACTTGAAACTGGCTCACCAATTTTCTCATCACACCGTGTTGCAGCCTTTGTTGAGACAGGAGGATAAACTGACTGGTATGCACGCCAATACCCAAATACCGAAAGTGATAGGTTTCAAACGTATTGCCGATTTGGAAGGCAACCGGGATTGGAGCGAGGCCGCCCGCTATTTCTGGGAAACAGTGGTAAACCATCGAAGCATCACTATCGGAGGTAACAGTGTGCGTGAGCATTTTCATCCGGCTGATGATTTCAGCAGTATGCTCACCAGCGAGCAGGGGCCTGAGACTTGTAACACCTACAATATGCTCCGCCTTACAAAAATGCTGTATGAAACGAGTGCGGACGTTCATTTTATGGATTATTACGAACGGGCGCTTTATAACCATATCCTTTCCACGCAAGATCCTGTGCAAGGCGGATTTGTTTATTTTACCCCGATGCGTGCCGGTCATTACAGGGTCTATTCGCAGCCTCAGACCAGTTTCTGGTGTTGTGTGGGATCGGGGATGGAAAATCATGCCCGTTATGGTGAAATGATTTATGGACACAAGGATAATAATCTGTATGTCAACCTTTTCATTCCGTCTACCTTGCGCTGGGGAGATACCCAAATTGAGCAACAGACGGCTTTTCCCGATGAGGAGGGGAGTACTCTTGTTATTTCTCCGGAAAAGGGAAAGAAAGAATTTACCCTTCTTTTCCGTATTCCCGAATGGACGAAGCCGGAAGCATTACGCTTGTCTGTTAATGGTAAACGGCAGAACGTAAGGGTCAAAGAGGGATATGTTAGCCTGAACCGTACTTGGTCAAAAGGTGACAAAGTAAGGCTGGAACTGCCGATGCATTTGCGTGCCATTGCACTGCCGGATGGTTCTGCCAACTATTCCATCTTATACGGACCGATTGTGCTGGCTGCCCGGTTGGGCAAGCAAAATCAGGATGGCATGTTTGCCGATGACAGTCGTGGCGGACACATTGCTGCCGGACCGCGTCTGCCTTTACAAACGATGCCTGTCATTGTGGGGGATAAGAACAATCTTCTTTCTCATCTGAAAAAAGTGGAAGGTAAGCCGTTGACATTTACATTGTCCGGAGTTTATCCCGAACGCTATGAGGGTATGACTGTGGAACCGTTTTTCCGTTTATACGAGTGCCGGTATATGGTCTATTGGCCTGTGCTGTCCGTACAGGAGTTGCAGGCAAGGCAGGAACAGTTGGTAAAAGAGGAAAAGGAGCGTGCCGCATTGGATGGTATGACCGCCGATAAAGTGATTTGTGGGGAACAACAACCGGAAAGCGACCATTTCATCCGGATGGAGAATTCCCGTACGGGGGATGATGAAGGGGTTCACTGGCGTGAGGCGGCCGGTTGGTTCAGTTATCGTATGAAGACGAACGGAAAGCAGGTCAATAAAGTGCGTATCCGGTTCCGTTCCGAGATTCGTAAGGATGCAAAAGTATGGATAAACGGGCAGGAAGTAGGACGATTGGCTGGTAAACCGGCTTCGGATGTATCGGTGGGGATATTTGATGTACCTGCATCTATGCAATCCAATGAGCAACTGGAGATAAAGATCGGTAAAGGAAATGAGAAAGTGACTCCGCATATTTATGAGGTGCGGCTGGTGGCTGAATGATGATAGATATACAAACGACACTGTCCAAAATTTTGTGTAAATGGAAACAGGATTCAGCTGTAAGTTTGTTCTTATATCTGGATTCTGTTTTCAAAAATAAGCATAAATTGATTCATAATCAAGCCCCAGTTATGAATCGGCTGTGTCCATTTCTTCTCAATCTCCATAAGTGAAAGATAAACGGTCTTTTTGACTGCATCATCCGAAGGGAATGAAAGCTTTGATTTCGTGTACTTTCTGATTTTTCCGTTCAGGTTTTCAATGAGATTGGTTGTGTAGATTATTTTTCTGATTTCCAGCGGGAACTGGAAGAAAACAGTCAAATCATCCCAGTTGTTTCTCCATGAAAGTATAGCATAAG
>OMCT01000290.1_pt1 | contig 42065 bp, 42 predicted proteins | sample 1674301 | NCBI WGS metagenome assembly OMCT01 (sample SAMEA103958158, study PRJEB25191) | human gut metagenome
GACCGTGTCTCAGTTCCAATGTGGGGGACCTTCCTCTCAGAACCCCTATCCATCGTCGACTTGGTGGGCCGTTACCCCGCCAACTATCTAATGGAACGCATCCCCATCGCTGACCGGAATCCTTTAAAAGGAAATCCATGCGGAAATCCTGTGCTATCGGGTATTAATCTTTCTTTCGAAAGGCTATCCCCGAGTCAGCGGAAGGTTGGATACGTGTTACTCACCCGTGCGCCGGTCGCCATCAATTGAAGCAAGCTTCAATCATGCTGCCCCTCGACTTGCATGTGTTAGGCCTGTAGCTAGCGTTCATCCTGAGCCAGGATCAAACTCTTCATTGTAAGAATATCTTTTGCGACAGTTACCTGTCGGCATTTGCTCTGTTCAGGACGACCGATTGATTTACCGAAGTTCTCAATTTCACTCTTTCTTTATATATATAAAGGAAAGAGCATTGACGGTTCTTCTTTACCCGGAGAAATCAGATCTTGCAATCTTCATTTCTCCGCTCTTGTACTACGTATTGTTTATGTAATCTCTTCATAGATCGCTTCTTCTTGACGAAGGCTTTTCTTTCGGAAAGCGGATGCAAAGATAAGGACTTTATCACATATCTTCCAAATTTTTTCGAAGTTTTTTTTCGATTTTCTTTTTCGGGGATACTTTGTGAAACACTGCTTGACAAAGGTTGGCGCCCGGCTCGCTTTCCTTGCAGAATGCAAGCGGAATACCGATCAAACTTGCGATTCGTTCGATCCGCGTCTTTCAGAATGTCATTTCGTCGCTGCTCTCGTTCTCGAAAGCGGGTGCAAAAGTAGTCGGTTTTCAAATACACTCCAAATATATTCCATACTTTTTTTAATCTTTTGGGGCATCTTTTTGCTAAGTCATTGATTTATAACCATGTTGTAGAATATGTTTTTGATAGGCTATACGGACGGAGAGAATCAGGATATACATTACATATTCACATGCGCGCGCGAAAAGGAAGCAGGAAAGAAAAAGCGGGGAAAAGAGGAGGAGGAAGGGGAAGGCTGGGAAAGGGAGAAGGAAAGAAGGGGAAAGAAGGCCTCTTGGAGGACAAATGAAGACGACTTGACGGGGAAAAGAGGATTGGGAAGGGAGAATAGCAAAAGGCCACTAAAACAAAGTAGCCTTTATCTCCAAATATTTATTAATCACATCGGCAGAAAGGTTTTCGGGCGTAGTCAATAATGAAAATATGCCATGACGTTTTAATGTAGAAACCACCAAACGCTTCTCATAAGCAAATTTTTCAGCTATCACATGGCGATAGTAATCTTCTGTATTCTGCGACGAAGTGGCAAGATAAGATTGCAATTCTGTATCCTCGAAGAAAACCACAAGTAAACAGTGCCGTCTGCCAAGTTGTTGTAAATAAGGCAACTGTCGATACATGCTATTCAACCCGGAGAAATTGGTATATAATATCAGCAAACTACGTTTATAAAGATATCGACCAAGATGGACGCATAATGAAGAGAAATCACTCTCGCCATAGTCTGTCTGCTGATTGTAAAGAGCCTCCTGCAAAGCCTGCATTTGTCCCTGTCGTTTAGACGCAGGTATAAATGTATCAAAACGCTCATTAAAGGTTGCAATTCCTGCCATATCCTCCTTCCGCATGGCAATATAGGCAAGAACCAAGGTCGAATTGATGGCATAATCCAAAAGCGTCATTCCCCGAAAAGCCTGCTGCATCATACGCCCTTTGTCAATAATGCCATATACCGATTGAGCGCGTTCATCCTGATAGACATTCACCATCAGGCGGTTCCGTCGGGCACTGGCTTTCCAATTAATGGTACGGAAATCATCATCTTTCACATAATCTTTTATTTGTTCGAACTCGGTATGATGCCCTACCCTACGAATGCGTTTAATGCCCTGATCCGTAAGCCGGTTATCCATAGCAAGCAACTCATAATGACGCAACATCAAAAAAGAAGGATAGACTTTAATCTGAAAAGGTTCGCCGCAAGTATAACGACGAGTTACAAGCCCCACGGTTGTAGAAACAAAGAGCCGCAAGTAACCAAAATCATATATACCCCGACAAACAGGACGTAAACGATAACAGATATTATTCGCTTCTCTTGCCCGAAGGTGAACCCGAAAAATCATATCGCGTTTCTGAAAGACAAAAGGTATTTCATCAATTATCTCAATTGATGTCGAAAAGGAATAAGAACTCTCGAAGTGAATAGAAATGCTGTTATCATCGCCATTGGAAAAACGAGAAGCACACTGCCTAAAAGCCTTAATGCCACAATGACCATAAAGCATCCATACATCAATCAATATAACCAATGCAAACAGCAATAACGCCCATCGCCCAACCTCGAACAATGGAGCATAGAGATATCCGCCACCCAATAAAAAGACGATTACCCCCAATGTGATATAAAAACGATATGTAAGATACAAAGACATCGACCTGGCAATGATAAAAGATGAATAAACTATTGGGGAACTTCTATCTGATCGATCAGACGTTGGGTCACTTTCAATGGTGTATATCCCTCCATTTCAGCTTCTGCAGTCAATATCAGACGATGATGGAGCACCGATGGCGCTACAAACTTGATATCGTCAGGAGTTACAAAATCACGTCCTTGCAATAATGCATAGGCTTTGGACGCCTGAAGCATACTGACTGATGCTCGAGGAGATGCTCCGAGATACACAGCTTTAGCCGTTCTGGTTTGTTGAACAATCTGTACAATATATTGTAATAAGGTGCGATCAACAAAAACCTGTCCCAACAGTCTTCTTAAATCCAACAACTCCATTTTTGTTAACACAGGAGACACATTCTCCAACTTGACTAATGAAGCATTAGATTGATGACGTTCAAGAACTTCCAGTTCCTCGTCTGCGGACGGATAGCCCATTACGATTTTCATAAGGAAACGATCGAGCTGTGCTTCTGGCAGTTTATAGGTTCCTTCCTGCTCCACCGGATTCTGTGTTGCTAAAATTGTGTACAATTCACCCATAGGATAAGTAACACCATCAATACTTGCCTGTCGTTCTTCCATCACCTCAAACAAAGCGGCCTGCGTCTTGGCCGGAGCACGATTAATTTCATCCACCAACACGATATCAGCAAAAGCCGGTCCTCGGTGAAAATCAAAATCACCCGTCTTCATATTAAATACAGTGGTTCCCAACACATCGCTGGGCATCAAATCAGGAGTAAACTGAATACGGCTAAAATCAGCATCTATCAACCGTGCAACCAAACGAGCCAATAATGTTTTAGCCACACCGGGTACTCCCTCAATCAACACATGTCCATTGCCTAAGATAGCAGTCAAAACAAGATCAACAATCTGATCCTGCCCCACAAGAACAGAAGCAATTTGTTTCTTCAACTCCGCTATTTTAGCAGAAAAGAATGTAAGGTCAAGTCTATTTTCATTCATAATAAATTTCGGGTTATATCATTCATTCTATCAATTAATTGTTTCATTTGTTCTACTGATATCTTAATATTGGTATCATGCGCCACATGACGAACTTCATGGATAAGAGTTGCTATCGACTCATTATCCATCCCCGTACGCCGTGCAATTCGTGCAAAAGAATAAGAATCATTCTCGGTCTCTTCCAAATCAACCTGCACCAACCGACGTACGGTTTCTGCAAAATAAAGGTATTTCTTACGAACCAAGTCCGCATGATCCTTTTTCTGAAAATAAAGTGTACCGACCAACTTGACAAACTCCAACGACTTATCAACCGGCGGAGCAATCACAGGAATGGCACGCTGACGCCGGCGAGCCGTAAAAAACATAAAAAGCACTATTCCAATCAATGACACATACAATGCCCAACGCAAAGGACGATGAGCAAGCAGATACCTGAACGGTGACTGTTGCATTTGTGCCGTTTCGTCCATATAAGCTTCTGTGCGGATCAGTGGCAATCTATCCATTTGGGAAAGAAGGCGGAAAACATAAGCGGCATTCCGCCCATCGACAACCCCATAATTGGTAAAAAGCAAAGGAGTGGATACCACAATAATCTGCCCTCTTCCAACAGGTACGGATAATGCTACCGGAGAGTGTATTATGGTATCGCCCATTTGCCCACCATGACGCCAACCTGCCGATTCCTGCCTAACGGCAAGCACCTTACCATTACCTACCGACCTGACGGATATAGTAGAAGCACACAACTGAGGATAGAAATAATAAGTACAGGAATCACCTGGCGATGACACCCAAAGAATGCTGTCGCGTGAGAAAAAAGAAGTCGCCTGCTTCTTCAATGCCCTAAAATAAAAATAAGAATAATTGCCATGCACTTTTAATGTATCTTCCAATTTGGCTGGTAATAAGTTTGTGACCAACATCACATTATCCCCACGACCGGCCATCGACAACAGGGCATTGACATCGACATCGGACAAGGCAAGATTCTCGGAAATAGCCAGAATACCTCTGCGTAGCGTTGTATCTTCAGATGACAACTGATAAAAGGTTTTACGCGACAACGCATACTTACCCGGCAGGGAAGCAGACAACAAGCTATCCAATAAAGCGCATCCGAAAGGCTGCTCATCGTAATGACTGAACGTGGGATGCCAAACAAAACGTTTAGGTAAATGGCACTCGACAACAAACATCAGCAACAGAAATCCTGTAATTCCAACCACAAACCAACGGCTCCCCTTCATACTCCCCCTCCTTTCTTCACTTCATCCTGCAGAGCACGCATCGAGCCAAAAAGTATCTCGGTTGCCTCAAAATTACCATAGCGCACACGCAAAAAGTCATTGGTCAACCGATTAAACGCCTCCATATGCACTTCGTACTTATATTGAGTGGGAGTCTTATAAGGCTGCCAGACAATACGACCGTCATCATCCAATGACTTCAGTGTCTGTAAATAAAGCAGGCGTACCGCTTCCTTATAATCTCCCGACAACATCGCCTGTGAGATGGATTGCTCAAAATCAACACCATAAATAGTGTCCTCGACCATGCCTGAAGATTTTGCCTGGGCATGCAGACGAACAAATAAAGAAGGATGTTTCTTGTAGATAAACCAAACAAGGAAAAGCACAAACAAGATAGTAAATACAAGCACGATCGTTTCCCCGTACTCACTCACTATTTCATTGCCCCATAGTTCTTGCCACAGCTTGGCCATCTGACTACCGATCCACTCCAGTATGTTAACATCCGGTGTAAGCAGTTCACGGTTGTAATTGTAAGCAGGATCCGCTTGCCAAACATTCACCAGCTCAATGTCATAGCCTAATGTATCGGTAGTCAGGGTATTCATATCTATTACAGACAGAATTACAGTTGCTCAAAATGATTGATATCGTCCTCGATTCTTACACTATCCATTTTTTCAGCTGCATGACCATATTGATAAGCAAGTCCCACTAAATAAAACACCATAGCAAGATAGGCACCAAATGCCTGAATAATGGCAAACAAATAAAGCATAAAGTTATAGCCGGCTGAGGTTCCTATCCCATTGGCAGAATCACTCGCCATGAAAAAGGTTTTAACCAATACGGAAATATACCAGGGCATCGTCGTTACTCCTTGCAATATGCTGGCTAAGAAGCCCATCACAATGGCCATCAATATGACACCGCCCCAAGTAGCAAAACCAAGACGGAAAGCCTTTCCCAACGCACTCATCAACGAGATGTCTTCAAACAAATAAACAGGCCCCCACAACAACAATGGGACAAGCAGCAACATGCACACCAATATAAACAAAAAGACAAACAATACTGAAATCCCAGAAAATAACGAAGCCAACACGCCCCCTACCACTGCTATCAGTACCATCAAAAATATGGCAAACAGAGTAAGTAAGAACAATCTCTTGAAGTTAAGAAGCAACAACGGCTTCAGCATTCCCATCGTCACGCCGGACAAACGTTCCTCACGTTCATTATAAAGTTTCATCAAGGCATATACCAAAGCCCCCAATAATGTCGTTCCTACCAAGCTGACCAATATCAACAAGCCATAATAGGAAACAAACGAGACCAACTGACTTGAATTTGCCAACATTGCTTCAGCCTCAGCCGGGTCGGCAATACCCAACAACATCCCCATCAGTCCGTTCAGACTCAATGCATGTATAAGGCTGACAGGCAAAAGCAAATAAGTAACAAACTTCAGCAATACTTTCCAGTTTTCTTTAATAAAATCGAACGTAGCATTAAGCTTATCACCAAACGTACGCTGAACATACATGGCAATTTTAGGCTTCTGTGTTTCCATATCTTCTCTTGTTTGGTAAGTAAATATAGTAAAAAATAATAAAGATCAAAGATAATAGTATGATGCCTATCCGAAGAACGTCAGGCAAATCGGTATGACGCGTTATAAAACTTTCGATGAAACCCGCCATCACAAAGACCGGGACCGTACCGACAACAACCTTTAAGCCACGCCTTGCTCCCCGTCGGAATGATTCGGCACGCGAATAGGTTCCCGGAAACAGCCATCCTTTTCCCAAAGCCAATCCGGCTGCTCCAGCCACAATTATGGCCCAGATTTCCAAGGTGCCGTGTAGCCAGACAGCCAGTGCGGACTCCCACAACAGTCCGTGCTGATAAAAGAAAGTCTGAAAGGCCCCTAACATCACTCCGTTGCTAAAAAGCATGAATGCAGTGCCAAAACTGGTCAGCATCCCCATCGCAAAACAATTAAAAGCAACCCTTACATTATTCAATGTGATGCCTAAAAACATCGGCAGTTCGGACGAACTGCCATAAACTCCCATGGGATTCCCCTGAGCAATATTATCCAGTGTCATGTCAACATACGCATTTCCCAAGATAAGCCTTACAAAATCAACGTCATTCGCAGCCGAAAGTACCCCAATGCCCACACTGATCATAAATATCAGTAACGAAAGCCATAACTCCCGACGGGCATCATACATCACGCGAGGGACCTCACGAGTCCAGAAAGTCAGCAGACGTGACCATTTCTCACGCTTGTTGCGGTAAATCTTATTGTGCAATGCTGAAGCCAGATTATTCAGATAAATTGTAATCCTTGAGGTCGGAAAGTGAGTCTGCGAGAAAGCCAGATCCGTTGTCAGTTCCATATACACGTCAGCAAGCCGGTCGGGCGAAACACGATCGGCGTGTTCTACCACCTTCTCGGCTTCATTCCATCTTTCGATGTTCTGACGGATGAACGTTACTTCTTTCATGATTAACCAAGGATTTCGACTGTGTTTTTGCTCAATTCGGAAACAAAAATAAGAGAATAATGATATATTTGCAATGAGATAGCTAAAATGTTTTATTCCCAATGGCAGAATCCACCATCTTTACCGGACAATTCGTTCGAATCAGCCAAACGCCGGCCAGCATTGGCGAACGATTCGTCGCACTCATCATCGACTACATCCTTATCGGTATCTATCTGCTGGGAGCCAGCAAACTGTATTTGAGTTTTCGCCCCGTCGGCGAAGTTTCATACCTCGTGGCTGCCATTGCCATTTATCTGCCGGCTTTGTGTTACTTCTTTTTATGGGAAGTATTCAACCAAGGGCAAAGCCCGGGCAAACGACTCATGAACATTCGTGTAGTAAAAGCAGACGGTACGACTCCAAGCATCAGTTCCTATCTGCTACGCTGGCTGCTATTTCCCATCGATGCATTCCTGACAGGGGGATTCGGAATTTTATCTATCCTGCTGACTAAAAACAGCCAGCGGATAGGCGACCTTGCTGCAGGTACCATGGTAATAAAAGAAAAGAATTATCGCAAGATTCATGTAAGCCTTGACGAATTTGATTATTTACGGCAAGGTTATCACCCCACTTATCCGCAGGTTGTCAACCTCTCGTTAGAACAGATAAACGTCATCGGCCGCACCCTGCAGTCGGATCAGAAGAACAGAAAGCAACGAATAGAAAAGTTGGCGGAAAAGGTAAGGGAGTTGCTTTCAGCAACTCCCCATGAGAATCAGGCAGAAAATTTTCTGCAAACGGTTCTTCGTGATTATCAATACTATGCTCTCGAAGAATTTTGAACTTCAAGATGGCATACAGTCCATTATTCCCTGTTTGCCAGACGCTGTTCGGCCAAATGTTCGTACTTTGTACCGGGACGTCCGTAATTGGCATACGGATAGATGGAAATGCCACCACGCGGGGTAAAGAAGCCGGTGACTTCAATATACTTCGGATTCATCAGACGTATCAAATCCTTCATAATGATGTTCACGCAGTCTTCGTGAAAAGCTCCATGGTTCCGAAAGCTGAAAAGATATAGTTTCAGACTTTTACTTTCCACCATCTTTATGTCGGGGATGTATGAAATCCGTATCTCCGCAAAATCGGGCTGCCCTGTGATGGGGCACAAACTGGTGAATTCCGGACAATTAAAGCGTACCCAATAATCATTTTCAGGATGCTTGTTGTCAAAAGCTTCCAATACTTCAGGCGCATAATCCTGCTTGTATTCTGTCTTACGCCCTAAAAGGGTCAACTGGTCTTTCAATTCTGTCATTACGATAACTCTTTTATATAATCATTCGTTATTACTTTTATCGCCAACCTAAGCCTTATGAACGGAGTGCAGATACTTCTCCAACCCTTCACGGCGCAGTTTGCAGGCCGGACAATGCCCGCATCCGTCACCCGGAATGCCATTGTAACAGGTCAGTGTTTCATGACGCACCAAGTCGAGCACTCCCAGCTCGTCGGCCAAAGCCCAGGTCTCCGCCTTGTCAATCCACATTAAAGGAGTATGGATAACAAACTGTTCATCCATCGCCAGATTCAACGTCACATTCAACGATTTGATAAAAGCATCGCGACAGTCAGGGTATCCGCTAAAATCCGTCTGCGACACCCCGGTGACAATATGATTGATGCCACGCTCGCGGGCATATACAGCCGCAATGCTCAGGAAAAACAGGTTGCGCCCCGGGACAAATGTATTCGGAAAACTATCAGCCGGCTTCTCACTGTCCATTGTCATGGTAGGGTCGGTCAGCGAATTATGCCCCAGCTTACCAATGAACGAAACATCCATCACCTCAAATTCTACTCCGGCCTTACGGGCTATCTCACGAGCCAGCTCCACTTCCTTCTGATGCTTTTGCCCATACAAGAAGCTAAGCGCATATACTTTTTTAAATTCACGTTTTGCCCAAAACAGGCAAGTAGTCGAATCCTGTCCACCGCTGAACACGACCAATGCACTTTCTTTATTCATCTTACAAAACATTAAATGATAATTCTGTTATATAACGATCCGGATAGGGACAATGTGTCGGGAAACACCTTCCTCCCCTATCGGGTAATAAGCGAATCAAATCTCAAAAATCTTCCAGATCTTATACGAAATACCTTCATCGTAAACATCACTGCCATCCACCTTCTTGATGAATTTCACCACACGGATAGTGACCGGCAATATCACCACTTCGTACATCGACTTCAGGACTATCTGGATACACATCATCAGCAGCAACTCCTGCCAAGCAATAATCCCTCCAAAGGCAACGGGAAAGAAGATCAACGAATCGCCCGTCTCGCCTACTACCGTTGACCATATGGCACGTGCTGAAAAATGCCGGCCTCCACTGGCTAACTTCATCTTGCTCATCACATAAGCGTTGAGGAAAGAGCCAACCAGAAATGCAGCCAGACTGGCCACCACAATACGGGGAGCCATGCCGAAGACGAAATTGAAATGGGCTTCACCCTCCCAAAAAGGTGCTGCCGGCAAAGCCACTGCTATCAGCCCCAGCATCACAACAAAGAAATTCATCGCAAAACCACTCCAGATAATGAGACGCGCCTTACGGAAGCCCCACACCTCGGCAATGCAATCGTTTATGATATAGGAAACGGGAAAAACAAGCAGACCGGCGGTCACCGTAATGCCACACACCTGAATGACTTTTGTTTCAAGAAGATTGGCTGCTATCAGACAGACATTGAAAAGAATGCCAAGCAGCATAAAAGGTACAGATACTTTTTGCTTCATAACTCCTGTTTTTTACGTGGTTGTCCTAGAATACACGGCCGCTATTCACGGCATCATACATATATTTTTCCGGTCGGCAAAGGTAAGTGTTATTTTTGGGAATGCCAAAGTATATACCGGCAAATACATCGTACATCCGCATTTCAAAGAAAGATACACGCGCATAAAAGTACCCAACACACTAAACAGGTTCTATCCAACCCGAAAATCCGCCTGCTTTGACATAAAATAACAACCTGAATTCATCGTTTATTTTCTGTTTTTCGTAATATTGCATTGTAATTTATTTATTCATGAGACTTGATTATATTTATCACAGTGGATTCGCCATCGAAACAGACGATATCACAGTCATCATCGACTACTACAAAGATTCATCGGAGGAATCCCCCGGGAAAGGTATCGTGCACGACTACCTGCTACAGAAACCGGGAGAAATATATGTCTTGTCAACACACTTCCACCCCGACCACTTCAATCATGAAGTATTGACCTGGAAAGAGAAACGCCCGGACATCAAATACATCTTCTCGAAAGACATCCTGAAGCACAAACGGGCGACAGCCACCGATGCCATCTACATCGGTAAAGGCAGCCATTACGAAGATGCTTGCATCCGCGTCGAAGCATGCGGATCGACCGACTCGGGAATATCCTTCCTGATAGAATTGCAAAACAGGCTCATCTTCCACGCTGGCGACCTGAACAACTGGCACTGGAGTGAAGAATCGACCCTACAGGAAATACGAAAGGCCGACGGTGACTTCTTGGCCGAGGTAAAATACATACAGCAGAAAACTTCGACCCTCGACTTAGCCATGTTCCCCGTGGACAGCCGTATGGGCAAGGATTACATGAGGGGAGCCACACAGTTCATCGAACGGATAAAGACCAGCGTGTTTGCCCCCATGCACTTCGGCGAAGATTATAATGGTGGCAATGCCTTCGGCCCTTACGCCGAAGCCCGGGGATGCAGATTCCTCACCATCAATCACCGCGGTCAGCACTTCGAAATCCCTTGATTCAATAAACTAAAAACGATTATACACTTATGAAAGAACTAACTAAAATCTTATTCATCGTAGTCTGTCTCTGCCTGCCCATGGCATTGCAAGCGCAGAAAAAGGACGACAGCCGATACCTGACAGGGGCTGTCCCCGAAGAAAATGGCAAAGTAGTGTTCAGCAAGACATTCGGCATCCCCGGCATGTCGCAGGACGCCATTTTCGAACGTATGCAACAATGGATGAGCGAACGTCTAAAAAAGAATGAAAACAACAGCCGCGTAGTCTATACCCAAAAGGAAAAAGGAGAAGTAGTCGGCTTAGGTGAAGAATGGATTGTATTCAAATCGACCGCCCTTTCACTGGACCGGACCAAAATACTATATATGCTGACGGCCCTATGCCAACCCGAAGAATGTACGCTTCGAATCGAAAGGATCTCCTACGAATACCGCGAAGGAGATAATAAAGAGAAATATTCGGCCGAAGAATGGATTACGGACAAATATGCCCTGAATAAATCGAAGACCAAACTGGTACGCGGATTGGCCAAATGGCGTCGTAAAACCATCGACTTTGTCGATACATTATTTGCTGACGCTGCCAATGCATTAAGCATCAGCACACCGGTTCAACCTCAGACAGCTACCACGGGCAACGAAGCAACTTCCTCCAACACCGCCGTGGCAGGAGCAACCATCATCACCCCCAAACAAGAAGTCAACGTCAAAAGCAGCAATGCCAACGCCCAAACCGTTCCCGCAACGGCTTTGAGCACGTCATACAAAACCGTAGCTCCGGACCAGCTGTCAACCGACCTCATTCAGATGGGCAATGGTAAACTGGTCATCGCTATCGGTACCGACAACTTCAACATGACTACCATGACTGCCAACGCCGGAGGCAGCTTAGGCAAGTCATCCGGAAAGCCTGTCATATTCACCATGCTTTCGCCCGACCAACCCTATGAGCAGTTGGAAAAGGCCGAGACCTACACCGTGCGTTTCTATCCAAACGGACAAAACGAACCAAGCGTCGTGCTGGAGTGCAAAAAGCTCTCTTCGCCAGCACCCGTAGAAGGACAGCCACGTACGTTCATCGGCGAAATCGTCAAGGCATTGGTCAAGTAACCGGCCTTCCCTTCCACACCCCCGGCCGACGGTGGTGATACGGACAGACGCCATACCGCCAAACCGATAGGCCTCTTACCCGTAAACAAGCTTCGACAAACAAGGAAAGAGCCCGCAGCTCACCTTGCCTGTCGAAGCTTTTTTAGTGCTGATGCTGGAAACAACGGCGCAAATACGTATCTTTGCACCTGCGAAACCCTAAAAACATTTCATATATGAGTATCGAAGAAGCCATGATGGGCGGCATCATCTTCAAAGGCAAGAAAGACAAGCCCAAAGAAGAGAACAAAATCAAAACCAAAGCCAAGAAGAAGACCTACATCACCGGCCTGCACGGTTCCGGAGCAGCCAAGATGAAAGCCGAGATACGCCGCAAACGTGCCAACAGGCATAAAAACAAATAACTCCATGCTGAATACCCACTTACTACAGCCCGAGAAAGACCCGATGGGGGCTGCTATAGCCGACTACGCCCGAACGGGCGCAGCCGGCCGGCTGCGCGTGTTCTCATCACAGTTCGATGAAGACGAGATTCCCGTGAAAGAGCTGTTCCGTACGGAAAGTTCAATGCCTCATCTGGAGCAGACCGCCTTGCATCTGGCCACCGGCAACATACTGGACGCAGGCGCCGGAAGCGGCTGCCACAGTCTTGCGCTTCAGGCGGCCGGCAAAGAGGTGCATGCCATCGACATCTCTCCCCTGTCGGTCGAGGTCATGAAGCAGAGGGGGGTACGACACGTCACACAGACCAACCTGTTCAGCGAGCAGTTCTGCGGAGCATACGACACCATTCTGATGCTGATGAACGGATCGGGTATCATAGGAAAGTTGGAGAACATGCCCTTCTTCTTCCGCAAAATGAAGCAGTTACTTGCTCCGGGCGGCTGCGTCTATATGGACTCGAGCGACCTGAGATACCTGTTCGAAGAAGAGGACGGAAGCATCGTTATCGACCTTGCCGACAACTATTACGGCGAAGTGGACTTTCGGATGCAGTACAAGCATGTAAGGGGAGACGTCTTCGACTGGCTGTACATCGACTTCCAGACCCTTGCCTACTATGCCTCGGAAAACGGATTCAAGGCCGAACTGATTGAAGAGGGAAAGCACTACGAATACCTGGCCCGCCTCATCCAGGCCTGACTTATACAGGGCAGAGGCGGGTTCACTCGGCCAACATCTCATCGATTTTACGCACCAGAGCCGCAAACTCATCCGGATTGTACAGGCGGGTCAGCATCACGATGCGGCCTGTACGGTCGATGAGGACATTGCGGGTGATGCCCGACTGACGCAATGCGTATTGGGCAAAAATGTCCGCACCGGGGTCCAATCCCAACGGATAGGTCACACCCGTAGATCGGGCAAAGGCCTGTACCTTTTCCAGCGGTTCGTCGCGGTCGATACCGAACAGGGCGAAGCCGTCGTCCGCCCGATGCTTCTGCCAGATGTCTTTCTCGATGAAAGGCATCTCCTTGCGGCAAACGCCACACCAGCTGGCCGTGAACTGCAGCATGACTACCTTGCCGCGAAGTTCGGACAGGGTCACTGTCCGTCCGTCGGTCAGCTTCATGGTGAAATCCGGAGCCATATCTCCTACCCTGACTATGTAGCCGGTGCTGTCGGCCACAACCTTCTCTTGTGCCAGCACTGCGCTGCACACAAACAACAACGATGCGATGAGGATATTTACTTTTGCTTTCATGCCTGCAAATATAAGGAATAGAATGTATCTGGCAAAGGAAACAGGCTACATACTGCCGAGAGGCGGCGGTTCGGTGTCCGACTGCCCCGCCGCATTCCTGCACCACCCAAGGGCACAGGCATAAAAAAACAGAAGCAAACTGTTACGTTTGCTTCTGTCGTGAGGTACCTGGCAGATTCGAACTGCCGTACACGGTTTTGCAGACCGCTGACTAAGCCACTCATCCAAGGTACCGTTCTTTCACCTCGAAACGTGCTTGTTTCTCGATTGCGGTTGCAAAGGTAATGCATTTTTTGTAATTACCAACTATCCGCAACATTTTTTCTTCGATATTTTTTTGTCTTTACCACAGGCTGCACGCTTCTCTTCGTATAACCTCTTTATGTCACAGCCCGTTACACAGTTTGCACAAGGATTGTTTTTCTCAGTCTGGTGCCGAAAAAACTGTCGGACCCGCCTCCCTATCCAGTACAGGCAGACGATGAGGAGGAGCGCTACGATCCATTCCTGCCAACCACTCATACGAACAGCCCTCCCACCTGATGAACAATGAAAGCGACTATCCAGGCCAGCACCGTAGTGTATGCCGCGGCAAACAAGCTCCACTTCCAGCTGCCCGATTCACCCTTAATGGCCGCCAGCGTGGCTATACAGGGGAAATAAATCAGTATGAACACCATGTAGCAGAAGGCCACCAGCGGCGTGATTGGTATGCGCTCGCCCAGATTGGCGGTATCGGCGTCGGCATCATCGGCATAGAGGATGCCCAGCGTGCTTACCACCAGCTCCTTGGCTCCTACTCCGGAGAGGATGCCGACTCCCAGCTTCCAGTCGAAGCCCAACGGCTCGATGACGGGTTCGATGGCTTTTCCGATCTTGCCGATATAGGAGTTTTCCTGCTGCTCGGCCACGGTGTTGTAGGAATCGTGGTTGGGATAGTAGCCCAATGCCCAGATCACAATCGAGGCCACCATGATGATGCCACCCATCTTGCGCAGATACTGGGCACCTTTCTCCCACGTATGACGGAAGATGGACTTCGAGGTAGGAAGCCGATAGGGCGGCAGTTCCATGACGAACGGCGTATCGTCGCCCTTGACCAGGAAGCGGCTGAAGATGCGTGCCATCAGCACGGCCAGCAGGATGCCTATGGCGTAAATGGCGAGCATCACCAAACTGGCGTTCCCCGGGAAGAAGGCTCCTACCAGCACCAGATAGATGGGCAGGCGGGCGCTGCACGACATCAGCGGGGTGATGAGCATGGTTATCAGACGGCTCTTCCGGTTCTCGATGGTGCGCGAAGCCATGATGGCGGGTACGTTGCATCCGAATCCCATGATGAGGGGAATGAACGACTTGCCATGCAGGCCCATCTTGTGCATGATTTTATCCATGATGAACGCCGCACGGGCCATGTAGCCCGAGTCTTCCATCATCGAGATGAAGAAATACAGTATCAGGATGTTGGGCAGGAAGACGATGACGCCTCCCACACCGCCGATGATACCGTCGATGAGCATGTCCTTCAGAGGGCCTTCGGGCATATTGTTGCGTATCAGTTCGCCCAATGCGCCGACCAGCCATTCGATGCCTTGCATCGGATAGTCGCCCAGCACGAATGTCCCCTGAAACATGATGTACAGGAAGAGGAAGAAGATAGGATATCCCCAGATGCGATGGGTGACAATGGAGTCGATCACCCGGGTGGCCCGTTCCTTGTCCATGTGGTTGTCCACATAGGTTTCCTTCAGGGCGCCCGAGATGAAGCCGTACTTGGCGTCGGTGATGGCTTGTTCGCTGTCCTCGTTGATGGAGTTTCGCAAGCGCTGTTCTTCCTTGTCACGCACAGCCAATATATCCTGTCCGTTGGGCAGGCCGGCCACCATCTTTTCCAGGTCCTTGTCGTTCTCCAACAGCTTGATGGCCAGGAAACGGGTGGAATACTTGTGACGGATGTTTTCGTTGACGCTGATGACGCGCTTCACCTCGTCGATGCTGCGCTCCAGTTCGGGGCCGTGGTTGATGTGGATGTGGCGGTAGAATCCGTTGGGATGTTCGTGCTCTTCCTTGTGGCTGCCATAGTCATGGTCGGGCACGTATTCCTTGTGCCAGTTGCGCAGGTCGTTCAGGATGTCGGCACGTATCTTGCCGTCCTTGTCCAGAAAGTCTCCTCCCTCGTACATGCCGATGATGACATGGAACAGGGTATCGATGCCCTTGCCCGTCCGGCAGACGGTAGGCACCATCGGCACGCCTATCAGTTCGCTCAGCTTCAGGTAGTCGAGGGTATTGCCGCTGGCCTGCAGCTCGTCGAACATGTTGAGCGCGATGACCATGCGCACGTTCATGTCGATCAGTTGGGTGGTGAGGTACAGGTTGCGCTCCAGGTTGGAAGCATCGACCACGTTGATGATGATGTCGGGGGTCTGGTCGATAATGTGCCGGCGCACGTATATCTCTTCGGGTGAGTATGCCGAGAGGGAATAGGTTCCCGGCAGGTCAACGATGCGGAAATGGTATCCCTGGAAGTCGAAATATCCTTCCTTGGCATCGACGGTGACGCCGCTATAGTTGCCCACATGCTCGTGCGAACCGGAAGCGATGTTGAACAAAGAGGTCTTGCCGCAGTTGGGATTCCCGACCAGTGCCACGTTGATGGTACGTCGCTTGCCCAATGCAATGCGTTTCATTTCTTCATCGCTCAGGTGGATGTCCTCGCTCAGGCCCTTATGATAGTCCAGCTGCACGGCCTGCTCTTTGGCCTCCTGTTCGCTGACTACTTCTATCATTTCGGCTTCCTGCCGGCGCAGCGAGATTTCATACCCCATCACCTTATACTTGATAGGGTCCTTCAGCGGAGCATTCAGGACGACTTCCACGGTCTTGCCCTTGATGAAGCCCATTTCCACAATCCGCTTGCGGAAACCACCGTGCCCCATCACCTTGACGATCACACCTTTCTCGCCGGTTTTCAGTTCGGATAAACGCATAATATTCTATTTTAGTCTTGACTGTTCGGTATATTTCGACCACAAAGATACTCCATTCGCCCGTAGCATACAAACAATTTAGAATGTTTTTAAATAACCGCGGCGTTACGGGCATGTTTTACGGCCCCTCCGGTCCCTCCATCCAATCATAGATGTTTACACTGCGAGGATACACAGTCACCCTCCTATACCGAGGGTACCAAAGGATACGACTGAGGGTACCTAAGTATAGGACTGAGGGTGCCTAAGTATAGGACTGTGACCCCCTCGGAAAAAACGGATGGACAGCAAGACATACATTGCTGAATATCAACATTTTATGATTTTCCGCACAAATAGTAATAAATATAGACCCGCACAACGATACGACAACCGGAATTCTGTCGTATATTTGCCCCATGATAACAGAAAAAGTAAAGCTATACATCGAGAACGAGCATCTCTTCACTCCGCAGGACAAGATACTCGTTGCCCTGAGCGGAGGCGCCGATTCCGTAGCCCTGTTGCGCTTGCTGCTGCACACAGGCTACCGCTGCGAGGCAGCCCACTGCAATTTCCACCTGCGTGGCGACGAATCGGACCGCGACGAAACCTTTGTCCGCCAACTATGCTGCCGCCTGCAAGTGCCCCTGCACGCGACCCACTTCCACACCACACAGGTGGCCGCCCAACGGCACATCTCCATCGAAATGGCTGCCCGCGAACTCCGCTACGAGTGGTTTGAGTCAACGCGCCTTGACTGCGGAGCCGCTGTCATCGCCGTGGCCCATCACAGCGACGACAGTGTGGAGACTTTCCTGTTGAACCTGATACGGGGAACCGGCATCAACGGCCTGCGCGGCATACGTGCCCGAAACGGACGCATCGTACGCCCCTTGCTCTGCCTGTCGCGTCGCGACATCACCGACTACCTGCAAAGCATCGGGCAGGACTACGTCACCGACAGCACCAATCTGCACGACGAGTACACCCGCAACAAGATCCGGCTGAACATCGTGCCCCTGCTGCAACAAATAAACCCTTCGGTCAAAGACAGCATCCTGCAGACCGCCCGCCACTTGGACGATGCTTACCATATATATATAAAAGGTATAGAAGAAGGACGAAAACGCGTGTGCAGGGACAACCGTATCAGCATCCCCCTGCTGCTGCAAGAACCCTCGCCCGCCACCCTGCTATTCGAACTGGTAGCCCCGCTGGGCTTCAACCACGCACAAATCGACGACCTGCTCGCCTCCCTCTCCGCCCAGTCGGGCAAGACGTTCCTCTCTTCGCAATGGAAGATTGTGAAAGACCGCGACTGCCTGCTGATCGAAAACCGGGAAGAAACACCCGTGCGGCCCCTGCTGCAAACCGAAGTGCTGGACTACACGCCCGGTACCGACATTCCCCGAAGCAAAGACACCGCCTGTCTTGACGCCGACAAAATCAAGCAACCCCTGTCGCTACGGCTGTGGAAACAGGGAGACACATTCGTCCCCTTCGGCATGAAAGGTAAAAAGAAAATCAGCGATTACCTGACCGACCGCAAGTTCTCACTCCCCCGGAAACAACGCCAATGGGTGCTGTGTTGCGGCGACGACATCGTCTGGTTGGTGGGCGAACGGTCAGACAACCGCTATCGGATAGACGAGCATACCCGGAAAATGCTCGTCGTCAAAGTCGTCACAGGATAATCCGGTCTTCCTTCTCGCGCTTGAAACAATCGGACAGCAAGGCAGAGAACGGAGTGTCGTACGAACGTGCCTTCTGCGGACAACCCTTCACGCAGGCACAGCAACGGATACACTTGTCGGCCAGTGTATGACACTCGTCCCCCTTCACGATGGCTCCGGTCGGGCAATGTGCCGCACAGTAGCCACAATGGATGCAAAGTCCGGCATCGACCTCGGGCGTACGCGGCACGACCACTCCACTCTTGCGCAACTTCAGGAACTTGCGTAAGAAGCGCAGCAAAGGGAAAAACGGTTGGCGCGGACGGAGGATCTTCGCCACATCCACCGGATACAAATGCTCCATATCGGCTGCCGAGACAATCTTGGTCTGCAGCTTTTTGCCGAACAGTTCGGCATACTCCACGTCGGCAGCATCGGGGCGGCCGGCCGCAATGGGATATTGTGCAGTGCTATACGAATGCTCGCCGACAAACGTGCCACCGGCAATCACCTTGAACCCGCGTGCCGAAACAAAAGCATCAAGCTCGCTCAACGCCTTCTCGTATGCACGGTTTCCATACACCACCACAACCACAGCCGGCGCACCGTCCTCCGTACAAATATCCTGCATACGCTCCAAAGCCAAAGGAGCCACATGCCCGCCATAGACGGGGACGGCAAAGACGGCAAGAGCCGTACGGGGCACCTTCAATGCCCTGCCTGCACCCAACGTCACGTCGCACACTTCGACCTCACCGATACCCGTTCCCTTCACAATCGCCTCAGCCACCCGTCTCGACGTGCCGGTAGGCGAAAAAGTTATCTGATAAACAGCATTTATATCCATCTGCAAAATATTTTATGATTGATAATAACAGAACAAAGGTATGGTTTTAAAATTAAAAAAACGCAATCCGATAGCAAAACCAAAAAATATTATTATCTTTGTCGCGTCGAAACAAGCTGAAGTATCCAGCTGCGGAAGGAAATGTCAGCCTGATTTCCCGTTCAACAAAATACATCCCTATTAAATCATAACCCATAAGGTAAGCTCACCGCGATGGCCACAACAGTTCAGGCATCAAGGAAACTGTACCTTTCATAACAAGAATTTTAACCAATCACACATATACTATATGTATAACATCATTCAATTAAACGACAAGAGTTTGTCGGAACTGCAAGCTATTGCCCAAGAATTAGGTATAAAGAAGGCCGAATCGCTTAAAAAAGAAGATCTGGTCTATAAGATACTCGACGAGCAAGCCATTGCCGGGGCTACCAAGAAAGTTGCAGCAGACAAACTGAAAGAAGAGCGCAAAGGAGATAAGCAGAAACGTACCCGCGCCAACAAGAAAGACAACAGTGACAAAGCACCTGCTACCGGAAAAAGCGCAGAGCCAACAAACAAAGAAACCAAAAAAGCAACCAATAACACACCCAAACAGGCAGCAGAGGCTACACAAGCCGCAGCAGCTGCCCCAACCTCAACAACCGAAAGCATCGCTGCCGAAGGGGCAGCCACCAACGATGCGGCTGAAACAACCCCTGCAACCAAACGTCGCGGTCGGCCTCGCAAGACCAAAGCAGAAGATGCCAAAGACAACAACGCAGCAAGCGCATCGGTCACCGAGCCGGAACTGAAGTTCGAAGCACAGGCTCCCGAAGCAAAAACAGCCCCGGAAAAGAATACCGTACCCGATGAAAATCCCATCATAGCCGAAGCAAATGATGACTTCATCCCCATCGAGGATCTGCCGACCGATAAATTCGAGCTCCCCTCTGAACTGATTGGAAAGTTCGAAGCCACCAAGGCCATTCCCCCTGTACCGGCACCCGAACAAAACCCTGCGCCGCAGCCACAGCAACAACGCCCGCGCATCCGTCAGCGCGACAACAACGCAGCCTTCAACAATCGGAACAACAACAATAACAATAACAACAACCAGCGTCAGGCACAGCAACGTCAGGCACAACAGCAAAATGCCAATGACAACATGCCCGCACAAGAGCGCAAACAGCAGCCCGAACGCGAGAAAGCCTACGAATTCGACGACATCCTGACCGGAACAGGCGTACTGGAAATCATGCCTGACGGCTATGGCTTCCTCCGCTCATCCGACTACAATTACCTGTCCTCGCCCGACGACATCTACGTATCGCAGTCGCAAATCAAGCTGTTCGGCCTGAAGACAGGCGACGTGGTTGACGGAGTCATCCGTCCGCCCAAGGAAGGCGAAAAATATTTCCCGCTGGTCAAAGTCTCCAAAATCAACGGACGCGACCCGGCATTCATCCGCGACCGCGTGCCCTTCGAGCACCTTACCCCCCTCTTCCCCAACGAGAAGTTCAAACTTTGCAAAGGCGGTTACTCCGACTCGCTGTCGGCCCGTGTAGTTGACCTCTTCGCCCCCATCGGAAAAGGACAGCGTGCCCTCATCGTGGCACAGCCCAAGACCGGTAAGACCATCCTGATGAAGGACATCGCCAACGCCATTGCCGCCAACCACCCGGAAGTCTATATGATTATGCTGCTCATCGACGAGCGCCCCGAAGAGGTTACCGACATGGCCCGTACCGTCAATGCCGAAGTCATCGCCTCTACCTTCGACGAACCCGCCGAACGCCACGTCAAGATTGCCGGCATCGTACTGGAAAAAGCCAAACGACTGGTAGAATGCGGACACGACGTAGTCATCTTCCTCGACTCCATCACCCGTCTGGCCCGTGCCTACAACACTGTATCGCCTGCATCCGGCAAGGTGCTTTCGGGAGGTGTCGATGCCAATGCCTTGCACAAGCCCAAACGCTTCTTCGGTGCGGCACGTAACATCGAAGGCGGAGGCTCGCTCACCATACTGGCTACAGCCCTGATTGATACCGGCTCCAAGATGGACGAAGTAATCTTCGAAGAGTTCAAGGGAACAGGTAATATGGAATTGCAACTCGACCGCAACCTGTCCAACAAGCGCATCTTCCCGGCAGTCAACATCGTTGCATCGAGTACACGCCGCGACGACCTGCTGCAGGATAAGCAGACGCTCGACCGCATGTGGATACTGCGCAAGTACCTGGCCGACATGACTCCGATAGAAGCCATGGACTTCGTAAAAGACCGCTTGGAGAAAACCAAAGATAACGACGAGTTCCTGATGAGCATGAACAGTTGATAGCCTCACCGGCAATCGTCGAAAGAAAAACGAATACGTATAATCTGAAATAGCACTGATATATGTTCGATAATTTAAGCGAAAGACTCGAAAGATCATTCAAAATCCTGAAAGGTGAAGGGAAAATCACCGAAATCAACGTGGCCGAAACGTTGAAAGACGTCCGTAAAGCCCTGCTCGATGCCGACGTCAACTATAAAGTTGCCAAGAACTTCACCGATACGGTCAAAGAAAAAGCATTGGGACAAAACGTACTGACAGCCGTCAAGCCCAGCCAGCTGATGGTGAAAATCGTTCACGACGAACTGACCCGTCTGATGGGTGGCGAAACATCCGAAATCAACCTCGACGGGAAGCCTGCCGTCATTCTGATGTCAGGTCTGCAAGGTTCCGGTAAAACCACCTTTTCGGGCAAGCTGGCACGCATGCTGAAAAGCAAGAAGAACCGTAAGCCCCTCCTGGTAGCCTGCGACGTTTACCGCCCCGCCGCCATCGAGCAGCTGCGTGTGCTGGCCGAACAGATCGGAGTACCCATGTACTCGGAACCCGACAGCAAAAATCCCGTAGCCATTGCGCAACATGCCATTCAAGAGGCCAAAGCCAAAGGATACGACCTCGTCATCGTCGATACAGCCGGTCGTCTGGCCATCGACGAAGACATGATGAACGAGATTGCCGCCATCAAAGAAGCCATCAACCCCAACGAGATCCTGTTTGTGGTCGATGCCATGACCGGACAGGATGCCGTGAATACAGCCAAGGAATTCAACGAACGACTCGACTTCAACGGCGTTGTCCTGACCAAGCTCGACGGCGATACTCGTGGTGGTGCCGCGCTCTCCATCCGCTCGGTAGTCAACAAGCCTATCAAATTCATCGGTACCGGCGAGAAACTCGAAGCCATCGACCAGTTCCACCCCGCCCGTATGGCCGACCGTATCCTGGGCATGGGCGACATCGTTTCGCTGGTAGAACGTGCACAGGAACAATATGACGAAGAAGAAGCCAAACGCCTGCAAAAGAAGATTCAGAAAAACCAGTTCGACTTCAACGACTTCATGAGCCAGATTCAGCAAATCAAGAAAATGGGTAATCTGAAGGACCTGGCATCCATGATTCCGGGTGTAGGCAAGGCCATCAAGGACATCGACATCGACGACAACGCCTTCAAGAGCATCGAAGCCATCATCAACTCGATGACCCCGAAGGAACGAACCAACCCCGAAATCCTGAACGGTTCGCGCCGCCAGCGCATTGCCAAAGGTAGTGGAACCAACATCCAGGAAGTAAATCGTCTGCTGAAGCAGTTCGACCAGACCCGTAAAATGATGAAGATGGTAACCGGCAGCAAAATGGGTAAAATGATGCCGAAACTGAGGAAATAAAATACGGAACATATCCGGCCAATATCGGAAAGAGGGAGAAAATCACAGAATTTTCTCCCTCTTTTATTATGGCATATGGAGATTTAGCGTTACCTTTGAGCAGAAAACAATTCTGCATAAACATCATCAGACAATAATAAAATAAAAGACACTATGACATTAATCGACGGAAAAGCAATTTCAGAACAGGTAAAGAAAGAAATAGCTGCCGAAGTAGCAGACATTGTGGCTCGTGGAGGCAAACGCCCCCATCTGGCTGCCATCCTTGTAGGCCATGACGGCGGAAGCGAAACCTACGTTGCCAACAAAGTGAAAGCATGCGAAGTATGCGGATTCAAATCGACCCTGATCCGCTACGAAACCGACGTCACGGAAGAAGAACTGCTGGCCAAGGTACGCGAACTGAATGAAGACGACGATGTGGATGGATTCATCGTGCAGCTTCCCTTACCCAAACACATCTCCGAACAAAAGGTGATCGAGACCATCGACTACCGGAAAGATGTGGACGGCTTCCACCCCATCAACGTAGGACGCATGTCCATCGGATTGCCTTGCTACGTATCGGCTACCCCCAACGGCATCCTGGAACTTCTGAAGAGATACAATATCGAAACCTCGGGAAAGAAGTGTGTTGTACTGGGTCGCAGCAATATCGTCGGAAAACCGATGGCTTCGCTCATGATGCAAAAGACATACCCGGGTGACGCAACCGTTACCGTCTGCCACAGCCACAGCAAGGACTTGGTAAAGGAATGCCAAGAAGCCGACATCATTATCGCTGCCATGGGACAACCCAACTTCGTCAAGGCAGATATGGTGAAAGAAGGTGCCGTCATCATCGATGTAGGTACAACACGTGTTCCAGATGCCAGCAAGAAATCAGGATTCAAACTGACAGGCGACGTCAAATTCGATGAGGTGGCTCCCAAATGCTCGTTCATCACTCCCGTACCGGGCGGTGTGGGACCGATGACAATCGTCTCGCTGATGAAGAATACCCTGTTGGCCGGTAAAAAGGCTATTTACAAATAACAGCAAGGTTATGAAGACCTGGCTTGCAGCACTTGCAATGCTACTACACAGCGTAATTCTTTCCGCCCAGGAAAGGATTACGCTGTTGTTCGTTGGCGACCTGATGCAACATCAGGCACAAATCGATGCCGCCCGTACTCCGGAAGGAACCTATGACTACTCTTCCTGCTTTGCCTTGGTCAAAGAACAGATAGCACAGGCCGACATAGCCATTGGAAATCTGGAAGTCACGTTAGGCGGACGCCCCTACAAAGGCTATCCGGCATTCAGTGCTCCCGACGAATACCTAAGAGCCATCAAGGAGGCAGGATTCGACATCCTGCTGACGGCCAACAACCACTGTCTGGACCGAAGAAGGCACGGACTGGAGCGTACTCTGCTCATGCTCGACTCATTGGACATACCCCATGCAGGAACTTACCGGGACAGCGTGGAACGCCGGTCCAATTATCCGCTGATCATCGAGAAGAAAGGATTCCGCATCGCCTTCCTTAATTACACGTATGGCACAAACGGCATCCCGACCACTCCACCCAACATCGTCAACCGCATCGACAAAACCATCATGCGGAACGACATCCTGCTTGCCAAATCGTATCGCCCTGATGCCATCATCGCCTGCATGCACTGGGGGCAGGAATACCAACGTCTGCCCAACGACGAACAACGTGCGCTTGCCGACTGGCTGCTGCAACAGGGAGTTACCCACATCATCGGTTCGCACCCGCATGTCATACAGCCCATGGAGTTACGTACCGAAGGCCTGCAACAACATGTCATTGTGTATTCACTCGGGAACTTCATCTCGAACATGAGCGCTCCCAACACCGACGGTGGTCTTGTCTTTACGCTGGAACTTGAAAAATATCCTTTGAAATGCCAAGTCATTCCTCCCCCGTTCTTCGAAGCTACTTCCGGGAAGTCGTATCAGCCCTTACTTCATCCTTATCCCTGCTGCAGGATAGCCAACTGTAGCTATAACTTAGTGTGGACCCTTCCGCCCAGATACAGTGGCAGGAAAAACTTCGTCCTCTACCCCATCGGGCTTCCAACCGATTCGTTGCCGCAAGATGCACGCAATCGCCTGAGTATCTTTACCAATAGCACCCAAAAGCTGCTCCGGCAACACAATATAGGCATCGACGAACACAAAAAATAACAGCAAATACAAGTTTTTTTCGCTTATTCCTTTGCAGATTTAAAGATAATCCATATCTTTGCACCGCATTTAAGAAATGCACTAACATGGTGGCTGTAGTTCAGTTGGTTAGAGCGTCAGATTGTGGTTCTGAATGTCGAGGGTTCGAGTCCCTTCTGCCACCCAGCAAGAAAAGAGGAAATTCAGCAATGATTTTCCTCTTTTTTATTATTCCATCCTTCAATATTCAAACAACAGCCGGACATGTACCGGCATACACAGCTATTGATATGAAAATACTCTGGATTGACCTGAACAGTTCGTATGCGCATTCTTCATTGGCCCTTCCGGCACTTCACGCACAAATGGCACCGGACAACGGCATCGAATGGGAAGCCGTATCAGCTACTATCAACGAAAACATCGGCATGATAGTCGATAAAATCTATCGCTGCCAACCGGATATTTTAGCTGCCACTGCCTGGCTCTTCAATCACGAACAGCTTTTGCACATCTGTGCCCGGCTGAAATCTCTCCTACCCGATAGCCTGCTGATATTGGGCGGTCCGGAATTCTTGGGCGACAACGAAGTCTATCTTCGCAACCATACATTTGTCAATTGCGTATTCAGAGGAGAGGGTGAAGAGGCTTTTCCCCAATGGCTGTCTTGCTGGAACCGGCCCGAACAATGGTCACAAATACCCGGCCTTTGCTACCTGGACAATCAACAACATTATCAAGACAACGGGATAGCACGCGTACATGATTTCCCCTCACTCGTTCCACCCGAAAGAAGCCGCTTTTTCAACTGGGACAAGCCATTCGTACAATTGGAAACGACCCGGGGGTGCTTCAACACCTGCGCATTTTGCGTCAGCGGAGGTGAAAAGCCTGTACGTACTCTTCCCATCGAACAGATCCGGCAACGATTACAACTTATTCATCAGCATGGCATCCGCAACGTCCGGGTCCTCGACCGCACCTTTAACTACAATACACGCCGAGCGAAAGAATTATTGCAACTCTTTCTGGAATTCTCTCCCGACATACGTTTCCATCTTGAAATCCATCCGGCACTGCTCTCCGAAGAATTGAAAGAAGAACTGAAACAACTGCCCGAGGGACTATTGCACCTTGAAGCCGGCATCCAAAGCCTGCACGCCTCTGTTCTGGAAAGAAGCAGAAGAATGGGGAAACTGGAGGATGCACTCGAAGGATTGAAATTCTTATGCTCACTCCCCAACATGGAGACGCATGCCGACCTCATCGCAGGCTTGCCTTTATACCACCTGGCAGAAATATTCGACGATATACGCACATTGGCCGATTATCGTGCCGGTGAAATTCAATTGGAATCCTTGAAACTGTTGCCGGGAACGGAAATGAGAAGACGTGCCGACGAATTGGGCATCTGCTACTCGACGTATCCTCCCTACGAGGTGCTGCAAACAAACGAAATAAGCAACAGTGAATTGCAGACAGCCCGTCGGCTTTCCCGATTGCTGGATGGCTTCTATAATGTACCTGCCTGGCAGTCACTGACCAGGAAACTGATACTGACCGACCGATACTTCCTGAATAATTTTCTGGCATATCTCACAGACAACAACTTCATCGACCAGCCCATGAGCTTAGAAAAGAGAGGCCTGATACTCTACGAATATTGCAAGGTCAACCATCCCGACTATCTGACAGATGCCAGCATTGCATGGATTGAAGCAGGTATGTCGCTGAAAAAGTTGCCTGCTGAGAAAGTTCGGACCAAAAAACAAATACCACCCAAAGACTGGACAGTAATTTACGGACAATACAAACCAACCCTCCGTCTTTGTTTTCTGCCCGATGACGGAACTATGGAACACGGGCATTGGTTCGGATTCGAATCGGAAATACAGATGAGTAAACCGGTTTTCAGGGCACGCAACTGAAAAATCAGCAGTGTTCTGCAAACTGCATGAACACTTGCGACAATCCTTCTTCCTGCCCCTGTAAACTGACAAAATTAAGCGCACGCATCATGGGCATATCCTTGATCTCTATCACACGGAAGATGCCGGCCGCCAACTCCTTACTGATGGAGCGAATAGAAACAATGCCCATGCAATCGGAATTTTCAAGAAACAGCTTAATGCTCTCCGTGCTGCCTAAATACATTAATACCTGTAAAGACGAAAGTTTAATGTCGTGCTGCAGCAATGCCCTCTCTATCACATCCAATGTTCCCGACCCTCGCTCGCGAAGCACAAGCGGAATATTCAGCAAATCCTGCGGGGTTATCTCATCGGGCAAAGACAGACGGTTACGAGAATGGACAACTGCTACAAGTTCGTCCTCAAGAAAAGGAGTGTATTTCAGATTGGGTAAACGAAACACTCCTTCGACCAGTCCCAAATCGATACGATGTTCCTGCAAAGCTGTTTCTACTTCACGCGAATTACCACTCAACAACGACAGACCGATTTGAGGAAATTTGGCAATAAAACTGGCTAACAACGGCGGCAGCACATACTGGGCAATCGTACTGCTGGCTCCCAGACGAAGTTCACCACGATATTCATTATGCAACAGGTGCATTTCGTATTCCAAGCGTTTATATTCATCCAAAATCCGCTCACAATGCTTCAGCAGCAACCGCCCCGATTCCGTAAGGGAAATCTTATTCCCCTGCCGATCGAACAGACGGGTCTGGTAAGCCGTCTCCAGTTCCTGAATGTGCTTGGTAATGGCCGGCTGACTGACAAACAATTCCTGGGAAGCCTTGGTGAAGCTCAAATTATTGGCTACCGATTGGAAGACCTTTAAGCGAAAGTCACTCATCTTACAATTCCTCCGGTTTGATACCCAGCGCTCCTGCTAAAGAGAAAGATACAAAATCCCACGTATAATTTACGGGAGCAGCAGGTTGTCCCAATGTAAACAGTATCGCCTGAAGGTTCTCCCCCTCCTCTTTCTCATCAAAATACTTACGAAGCAGCTCATCTACACGATCACCGTAGGCACGCATATAAGGGACCAATGCCAAATGTTTTACTTCGGCCGAATCAAGGGCCAATGACATCAGATCGACAAACAAATCGCCACAATCGGTAATGCCAGCCGGATTGACACATGAAAAAGAAAGCTCCCCTATGGGAATCCGGCAAGCCATGCCCTCCAAAGCCGACAAGTCGGAAGGTTCACAGCACTTCAGTTGCCTGTTTGCCTCATCATGCACCAAGATAACCTGAATGTCGTTCCCGTCTGTCCGAATACCGGCATCCAACGCCAGTAAATTCAGCCAACCCGGCAAATCAAGAAGCGGCAATGCCCGATCCAACTCACTCTCCATCCATGTCCGGACTCCTGCAACCACCTCATTCAAGAAAGCCGCATCCAGCAAAATAACGTTCTCCGAGAATTTCACCTTATTATTATTCTTCATCATTCCGTCTTTTACGTCCATGCTTTAAAATTCGCTACAAATATAAATAATATCATCGATTCACACAGCATTCTTTAGCCCGAATATCCCCAATCCTTCACCACCCACTACTACTCCGTTCCAGCCAACCATCCAACCATGCTATTGCTTTATATCAAGAACGATGCGACGACAATGCAGCACAAATGACAATATGACACTAAAAAGAAGATAAATAATGACAAAACGTCAAAAATCGGACATTGGCAGAACTTTTGCTTATCCTTAGGCGTTAAAACAATAACAAAGAAAAAGAAAGGAGATAATTATATGAACTTTAACAACTTTACCATCAAGGCGCAAGAAGCCGTGCAAGAGGCCGTCAACCTGGTACAACGCCGGGGACAACAGGCTATTGAACCGGTACACCTGCTGCAGGGAGTGATGAAGGTGGGCGAAAACGTCACCAACTTCATCTTCCAGAAGTTGGGCATGAACCCCCAACAAATAGCGCTTGTGCTTGACAAACAGATAGAGTCGTTGCCTAAAGTATCGGGCGGTGAACCTTACCTGAGCCGTGAAGCCAACGAAGTATTGCAAAAGGCGATGGACTACTCCAAAGAAATGAATGATGAATTTGTTTCATTGGAACCTATTCTGCTGGCATTGCTCACCGTTAAGAGCACTGCATCCAGCATTCTGAAAGATGCAGGAATGACGGAAAAAGAACTGCGGACAGCCATCAGCGAGTTGCGCCAAGGTTCTAAAGTTACTTCACAATCGAGCGAAGACACCTACCAGTCGTTGGAAAAGTATGCCATCAATCTGATAGAAGCCGCCCGAAACGGGAAACTCGATCCGGTTATCGGCCGTGACGAGGAAATCAGACGAGTGCTGCAAATCCTGAGCCGACGTACGAAAAACAACCCGATCTTGATTGGTGAGCCGGGTACCGGTAAGACTGCCATTGTAGAAGGACTTGCACAACGTATCCTCCGCGGAGATGTACCTGAGAATCTGAAGAACAAACAGTTGTATTCACTGGATATGGGTGCATTGGTAGCGGGTGCCAAATATAAAGGAGAATTTGAGGAACGACTGAAAGCCGTCATCAACGAGGTAAAACAGTCGGAAGGCAACATCATCCTTTTCATCGATGAAATCCATACGTTGGTAGGTGCCGGAAAAAGTGAAGGTGCGATGGATGCCGCCAACATCTTAAAGCCTGCATTGGCTCGTGGAGAATTGAGGAGCATTGGTGCCACAACCCTCGACGAATATCAGAAATATTTCGAAAAGGATAAGGCATTGGAACGTCGATTCCAGACTGTCATGGTCAACGAACCTGATACGTTGAGTACCATCTCCATCCTGCGTGGTTTGAAGGAACGTTACGAAAACCATCACCACGTACGAATCAAAGACGATGCCATCATTGCCGCCGTAGAATTGAGTAACCGATACATAACCGATCGTTTTCTTCCGGATAAGGCCATCGACTTGATGGATGAGGCTGCTGCCAAATTACGTATGGAAGTAGATTCTGTTCCTGAAGAACTCGATGAAATCTCACGTAAGATAAAGCAACTCGAAATCGAACGTGAAGCCATCAAACGTGAGGACGACAAAGCCAAACTGGAACAAATCGGTAAGGAGCTGGCCGAACTCAAGGAACAAGAGAGCTCGTATAAAGCCAAATGGCAAAGCGAGAAAACACTGGTCAACAAGATTCAGCAAAACAAGGTCGAAATCGAGAACCTGAAATTTGAAGCCGAGAAAGCCGAACGGGAAGGAGATTACGGAAAAGTAGCCGAAATCCGTTACGGCAAACTTCAAGCTCTAAATAAGGAAATAGAGGAGACTCAGCAGAAACTGCACGAGATGCAAGGCGACAAGGCCATGATCAAGGAAGAAGTCGATGCCGAAGACATTGCCGATGTAGTATCGCGGTGGACAGGAATACCTGTAAGCAAAATGCTGCAAAGCGAGAAGGAAAAACTCCTCCATTTGGAAGAAGAACTTCACAAACGTGTCATCGGTCAGGATGAAGCGATCGAAGCTGTTGCTGATGCCGTACGTCGTAGTCGTGCCGGATTGCAAGATCCTAAGCGGCCTATAGGTTCGTTCCTCTTCCTCGGTACGACCGGTGTAGGTAAGACCGAATTGGCAAAGGCATTGGCCGAATTCTTGTTCGATGATGAGACAATGATGACTCGTATCGATATGAGTGAGTATCAGGAAAAGCATAGCGTCTCCCGTTTGGTAGGAGCACCTCCCGGATACGTCGGATACGATGAAGGTGGTCAGCTGACCGAAGCCGTAAGGCGTAAACCTTATTCGGTTGTACTGTTCGATGAAATCGAGAAGGCACATCCTGATGTATTCAACATCTTGCTGCAAGTGCTCGATGACGGACGTCTGACTGACAACAAGGGACGGACAGTGAACTTTAAGAACACCATCATCATTATGACCTCCAACATGGGTAGCTCGTACATCCAAAGCCAAATGGAGAAGATGAACGGCAGCAACAAGGAACAGATTGTTGAGGAAACCAAGAAAGAGGTAATGAACATGCTGAAGAAATCGATACGTCCGGAATTCCTGAATCGTATAGATGAAACCATCATGTTCCTGCCGTTGACCGAACCTCAGATCAGACAGATTGTAACGCTGCAAATCAATAGCGTTCGGAAGATGCTCGAGGGCAATGGAGTCGATCTGCAGCTTACCGATGCTGCCATCAACTTCCTGGCAAATGCCGGATACGATCCCGAGTTTGGTGCACGTCCTGTAAAACGTGCCATCCAACACTACCTGCTCAACGACCTCTCGAAGAAGTTATTGGCACAGGAAGTCGATCGAAGCCGTCCTATCACGGTAGATGTCAACGCAACCAATGACGGACTTGTGTTCAGAAACTAAAACCTAAAACAGGTTTCAGCTAAAGCTGAGCAAAACTTCACATAAAAGCAGATCTTCACAAATCATTTGTGGAGACCTGCTTTTTTTATGACTTGATACAAAGCTATTTTTCCCCAGTTAGGAAAAAATTCTTTCTCAGTTAAAGAAAAAAATTTCCCTAACTGAAGAAAAAACAAACTATAATTACTACATTAGCATAATAAGTATAGACACATCCAGGAAAGCTAATAAAAACTATAAAAATGAATAAGAATATTTTGTTTTTAATCCCGTTTATTCTTCTTATCTTTACCTCGTGTAACAAAAAGCCTCAAACTATGACGAAAGAAGAATTAATGAGAAAAGCCATAGAATTATCTGTCGAAAACGTACAAAACGGCGGAGGACCCTTTGGTGCGGTCATCGCCAAAGACGGTCAGATTGTTGCTACTGGCGTCAACCGTGTGACATCCAACTGCGATCCTACAGCTCACGCTGAAGTAAGTGCCATACGTGCTGCTTGTGAAAAGCTAAAGACGTTTGACCTGAGTGGATATGAAATCTATACTTCTTGCGAGCCTTGCCCCATGTGTCTGGGTGCCATCTATTGGGCACATCTGGACAAAATGTATTACGGCAACAACAAGACCGACGCTAAAAATATCGGTTTTGACGACTCTTTCATCTACGATGAACTGGAGTTACCTAAAGACCGGCGCAAACTACCTTCTGAAATAGTATTACCCGAAGAGGCCATCAAAGCCTTCGACATGTGGATGAAAAAGGAAGATAAGGTGGAATACTAAGAAAATGGGTGTATCAGAAAGGCATTGAACAGACTTAACCGTTCTACTTTCTTGATACACCCATTAATATATTTTAATTGAAGAAATAAATTCTGCCTTTTTATTTTTCTTCTGTTGCCTCTTCCTGCTCAGCAACCTCCTCAAAATCAGTCAAACCGGCAGCAACCAGCAGATTATACCAGGAAATCAACTTCTTAATATCGGAAGAATGCACACGATCACGATCGAAATTGGGCAACACTTCGGCCAAATAAGTACGAAGCTCCTCAGAAGTTGCCTTCTTTAAATCCATATTAACGGCAGCGCCACCCTCTTTCTTCTTCATCGAGGCTAACACATCCTTCAATGGAATATCTTCAGCATCCGTGTACATGGCAATATCGCCTAATGAAATAATCTTTTCGTTACCGTAAGCAGGGAACCGTTTTTTATCGACAATGGATTCCACAATCAGCATATTCTTTCCTTGAGAAACAAGTTTATACAATCCCGGTTTTCCTGAGATAGACAAAATAGTTTTCAACATAACTCTATTCTTATTTTTGATTAGTTAATAGTAGGTTTAAATTGATTGGCAAAGATAATGCAAGCAGAAGAGAATACAAAATAAGGAAACTTATTTTTGCTTTCACTAAATTCTTATGCAATCCATGCAAGCAGCTCCTGAACCTGTGGAATCAAGGCTTCTTCGCCATCGTTCACTATCACAAAGTCTGCGTATTCACGCTTTACTTCATCATCCATCTGGCTACGAATGCGTTGTTCTATCTGCTCGCGTGAGGAACTGTCACGCTTTATGGCACGAGCTACACGAACTTCACGAGGAGCATAGACCATCACTACCTTATCAACTTCGGCTGCAAAACCTGCTTCAATCAGAATTGCCGACTCAATACCGACAAGAGGATGACGGTCGTGCTCCTGCGCCCATCGGCGGAAGTCGGCCTTTACACGCGGATGGACTATCGCATTAATTTCACGTGCATGCTGATCCGAAGCAAAAAGATAAGCAGCCAGCATCGGCTTGTTTAAGCTACCTCCTACATATACCTCCTCTCCCAACAAAGCTATCAGGCTCCGACGAATCTCCTCATCACTCTGCATCAGCTTCCTGGTTTCAATGTCAGAAATATACATTGGCACACCCATCACATCAAGCAAATGGGATACGACACTTTTTCCACTGCCAATTCCACCCGTAATACCAATTTTAGTTGCCATAATCCGAAGATATTTGTTCTATTAGAAAATCCACCTGCTCCGGATGGACACGGACTTGGGTAACCCCTTCAGGCAAATGCCCCAACTTAACCGTGTATTTATCTGCTCCAAGCAGAAGCAATTCCTCGTACGACACGCGAATATGAAAATCGTCAGCAGTAATTTTCCGAAAACGGCTCAATCCCACCTGAAAAGTAACCTGCACTTTCGAAGGAAAAATCCTCAAGATTTTATCAGCAGGAAAATTAACTCCTTTCAATGGTACTTCTACCGTCTTTTCTGTATAGATATCAACCGGCAACATCATCTCGACCGACGAGGGTATGTATTTCATGCCCTTGCGTACCAGCAAACTTACAGACTGCCGCAACGTATCACTGATATTATCTTGCCTGACCCATTTGGTATAGGCTGCCGTAACCGTATCCAAAACCTCCTTTGAAGCATAGACCAACACCGAATCGGGAGTAAAAACCGTATCGGACAAATAATACTGCCGCCCGGCACTGACTTCACCCAATAACTTGACTGGCACCAGCTTCGAATCTCCCGTAGAATAATAATACTCCAGCGTATCCGGCTTTACCGACAGTAAACGAGTGGATACATTCAACTGACTGAGGATTTTCTTCTCGAACTCGGACGAGATAATACGTACATGGTTGCTGTTATCAGCAGCTTTATAGTCGTCGAAATTAATTGTCAGTGGATAGAAGCTCTTACCCAGCATGTAATTCAGCAATACAGTTCCTTTATCCTTCACCCTGATGTGCAGTTCTGATGCTGGTTCTGAGGTAATGACTACATTATCCGGCACACCTTTCAATCGTACCGGAACTGAAAATTCAGTTTCGTAATCGTTGTTCAATGTCTGCAACAACCAGAATCCGCTGGCAACGAAAAAGAAAAATAAAAAAATGAAGAACTCCCTGCTCTTGGCACTAAGCAGAAAGTTCTTCACTTGTACAGCAATTCTAAAATAGGTTCTTTTTATGCTATTCCGACCGAGCATAGGCTCTTCATCCTTCCTTTATTTTGTAGCCTGACTGCTATTTGCATCGGCTGCTGCAGCAAAAATAGAATTCTTATCAATGCGGATCTTTACATTAGAAGCAATCTCAAGGATCACGTCATTATCATTGATTTCCTTGATCACGCCATGGATGCCACCAGCCGTAATCACCTTCTGGTTAACCTGAAGAGACTTGCGGAAGTTAGCAATTTCTTTTTGTTTCTTGTTCTGCGGACGAATCATAAAGAAATACATGATCACAAACATGGCTATTAACATGATCCACATCATGCTACCGCCACCCGCAGGACCTGCAGGAGCAGCCTGCAAAAGAAATACAGTCATCAAATTCATAAATATTCAGTTTTAGTTTTTTAAATGTGAGCAACAAAGGTATCAGTTTTTCGTTAACTTACCTTCTTTTTTTAATACCTTAACAATTCCGTCCAATGTACCATTGACAAAACTGCCGCTCTTTAATGTACTATACACCTTTGCAATGTCAACATATTCATTTAAAGAGACACTGATGGGGATATTAGGAAAACTCAATATCTCGGCCAAAGCACACTGCATAATGATTACATCCATAAAGGCCACACGATCCAGATCCCAGTTTCGTGTGTTCTCGCTGATAAGGTGGCGATAGTAATCGCAATTCAATATGGTACGGCGGAACAACCGGCGTGCAAACTCCCGATCCTCCTCGTCCTTAAACTCAGGAAGCAGTTCCTGATCTGCCCCATTCTTTTCATCAAAACGCTTGATTGTCTTCAAGACAAACGTATCTACAATATCCTTATCATCATTCCAATACAGACTCTGATCCTCGAGCAGGCTGTCCAAATCTTCATTATGGAAAATAAACGTCTTATAGAGTTTACGCCATAATTCCCGATCTGCCTCGTATGAATTATCCGACGAAGCCATATATTCCTTATATATATCCGAAGCCTGAATCTTCTCGTAAAGTCCTTTTACGAAGTCTTCATCATTATCCCAAGAACGTTTCTGATTAGCAACATAATCCAATAGTTGCTTATTGCCTTCCAACTGGGCAATAAACTTGTTTTCTACAAACTTCATGTTGGGATACAACTCTTCAGCGGTAGGAGCCAACTTGGCTTTTGCCGCATCAATGCGCTTGCGTGCGTAGTTCGTCAAAGCAATCATCAGCATCAGCAGGTAGTTGTAAAGGTCGTACGCCTTAGAAAGGCTAAAGAACAATTCTTTCTCCGCTGAGTCTAAATTTTTACTGCCGTTCTGATAATAAGCATATACAATCTGTATAATCTTAAGACGAATAAGAACTCTGTTAATCATAATGCTAAATAAATACTATTGTTTTAACAGTGCAAAAGTAGGCATTTTTAGTGAGTTCAGCACAAATAAATCACATTTTTTTATGCAAAAAGTCATTATCCGGCTTTTTTCTTTTGACAGTTTAAAAAAAATCATCAATTTTGAAGCCGATTACAACAAGAACCTATAATATGGAAGAGTTAAAGAAAAAAAACGGTGGCGACATGAATGACAAGGAGATTGTATTTTCCCAATCCATCAAAGCAGGTAAACGTATTTACTATTTGGACGTAAAGAAGAACAGAAAAGATGAAATGTTTCTGGCCATTACCGAAAGCAAGAAAATTGTGACCGGCGAAGGTGATGATTCGCAGGTAAGTTTTGAGAAACATAAAATCTTTCTTTATAAAGAAGATTTTGAAAAGTTCATGGCCGGATTACAACAAGCCATCCGCTTTATCGAAGAGGAACAGGGCAACGACGCTTCTTCCGACTCTACTCCGGCCAACGGAAACAAAGATGCAAACAACGTCATCGCTAACACAAATAGCAGCTTAGAATCATCTGCGCTGGATGGAGAAATCAAAATAGATATTGATTTTTAACCGGTATATTTTTGTGTAATTCAAAAAGAAAGCGTACTTTTGCACCGCTTTTTTGCAACATCGTATGGTAAAACCATATCGTGTGATGGTGAATTAAGCAACAAACAAACTTAATTTAGAGTAACACAAAAATTTAAAAAGATGAAATCAATTGAAATCAAAGGAACTGCAAGAACCATTGCAGAGCGTTCTTCGGAACAAGCAAGAGCTTTAAAAGCTATTCGTAAAGACAACGGTGTACCATGCGTACTGTATGGTGGTGGTGAAAACGTTCACTTTACTGTACCGGCTGAAGGTCTGCGCAACTTGGTTTACACTCCGCACATCTATGTGGTTGACCTGATCATTGATGGCAAAAAGGTCAATGCCATTATGAAGGACATTCAATTCCATCCGGTAAAGGATACTATTCTGCACGTTGACTTCTATCAAATCGACGAGTCTAAACCCATCGTCATGGAAGTTCCTGTACAGTTGGAAGGTTTGGCCGAAGGTGTTAAGGCCGGTGGTAAGCTGGCTCTGCAAATCCGCAAGTTGAAAGTAAAAGCTTTGTATAACGTTATTCCTGAAAGACTGGTTGTAAATGTATCTCACCTGGGCTTAGGAAAGACTATCAAAGTGGGCGAGTTACACTACGAAGGTCTCGAATTGCTGAATGCCAAGGAAGCTGTCGTATGTGCAGTGAAACTGACTCGTGCAGCAAGAGGTGCAGCAGCTGCTGCTAATTAATCACAGCATCTCCTTTATTTAAATATCCCTTGACGCGGATTACGCAACCACTCGCAGATTCACACTTACAATCCGCGGGTAGTTGTGATAATCCGCGTCAGTTTTTTAATGAACATGCTGTTTGTACAGCATAGAAAAACAAGTTATTTCGAATACACTCATGAAATATCTGATTGTAGGATTAGGAAACATCGGCCCCGAATATCACGAAACCCGCCACAACATAGGTTTCATGGTAGTGGATGCCTTAGCTAAGGCGGCAGGAGCCACCTTCGACGACCGACGTTACGGCTTCATCACCACACTTTCGGTCAAAGGCCGTCAGCTGATTTTACTTAAACCGTCCACATACATGAATCTTAGCGGAAACGCTGTCCGCTATTGGATGCAAAAAGAAAACATTCCACTTGAGAACTTGCTGATAGTAGTAGATGATCTTGCACTCCCTTTCGGCACCTTACGATTGAAAGGAAAAGGCAGCGACGCCGGACACAACGGCCTGAAGCACATCGCTGCTACACTGGGTACCCAAAACTATGCGCGTCTGCGTTTTGGCATCGGAAACGACTTCCCCCGAGGAGGACAAATAGATTATGTACTAGGCCACTTCACGGACGAAGACTGGAAAGTCTTACCCGAACGGTTAGAAACTGCCGGTGAAATCGTAAAAAGTTTCTGTTTGGCAGGAATCGACATTACAATGAACCAATTTAATAAGAAATAAATGAGCGAAGCCAGAATAGACAAATGGATGTGGGCCGTACGCATCTTCAAAACACGCACCATAGCTGCCGAAGCCTGCAAGAAAGGACGAGTCAGCATCAACGGCGCACAGGCCAAGGCTGCACGTATGGTGAAGCCGGGCGACGTTATCCAAGTACGCAAGCCTCCCATCACTTACTCGTTTAAGGTACTTCAGCCCATCGAAAAACGAGTGGGGGCCAAAGTCGTTGCAGAGATGATGGAGAATGTTACAACTCCCGACCAATATGAATTGCTGGAGATGAGCCGAGTCAGCGGGTTCGTCAACCGTGCCAAAGGAACAGGTCGTCCGACCAAGAAGGACAGACGTGAACTCGAAGAATTTACCGCACCTGAATTTATGGACGATTTTGACTTCGATTTCGACTTTGATGATGAAGACTGATAAAAGCTGATTACGTCCTGCAGCACAATGCCAACAATCCAACCTGCACAAACGAATAACAAAACCGGAATATGAACGTCAATACACAACAATATAATATGAAAGAGAAAATCATCAAATGGGGATTCATAGGCTGTGGCGAAGTCACCAAATACAAAAGCGGTCCGGCCTTTCAGAAAATAGAAAATTCGGAGGTCGTTGCCGTAATGAGTCGTGACGGCGCCAAAGCAAAAGCCTATGCACAAGAAAGAGGAATTCCCAAATGGTACGACGATGCACAGGAACTGATTGATGACGATGATGTTAACGCCGTCTATATTGCTACTCCTCCCTCCTCGCATGCCACATACGCCGTCATGTCGATGAAGGCAGGCAAACCTGTATATATCGAGAAACCAATGGCCGTCACTTACGAAGAGTGCTGCCGCATCAACCGCATCTCGCACGAGACAGGCGTACCCTGCTTCGTAGCCTACTACCGACGCTACCTGCCCTATTTCCAGAAAGTGAAGTCGTTGGTCGAAGAAGGAGCCATCGGCAATGTCATCAACATACAAATTCGTTTTGCACAACCACCACGCGACTTGGACTATAACAAAGAGAAGTTACCCTGGCGTGTACAACCTGACATTGCCGGTGGAGGATACTTCTACGACCTGGCTCCCCATCAGATTGACTTGCTGCAGGAGATTTTTGGCTGCATACTCAAAGCCAGCGGATACAAAAGCAACCGTGGGGGCCTTTATCCTGCCGAAGATACACTCAGTGCCTGCTTCCAGTTTGACAGCGGACTGGTTGGCAGTGGCTCGTGGTGCTTCGTAGCTCACGACTCCGCACGTGAAGATCGCATCGAAATAATCGGAGACAAGGGCATGATCTGCTTCTCCGTTTTCACCTACGACCCTATTGCCCTGCATACCGAAAGAGGGCGGGAAGAAATCATCGTAGAGAACCCGATTTACGTGCAACAACCCCTTATACAGGCGGTAGTAGATCATCTGCTGGGCAAGTCGGTATGTACTTGCGACGGCGAAAGTGCCACGTTAACCAATTGGGTCATGGACAAGATATTAGGGAAGTTATAAACAGACTTCCCTACTCCATTTCCTCGTCATCGTTCTTCTCGCCAACCAGTTTATACACATCTTCCTTCTCGCCCACAATCCAGACAACATCACCTTCAGCAAAAGGCTCATGTGGATCGGGGGCATGCAGTTCGCCACCTTCACGCTCTACACCGGCTATCAGACAATGGTACTTCTCGCGTATGCCGGCTTCCTTCAGCGTTTTTCCCAAGAACGGGGAATCTGAATCGATACGGAACTGACGGAGAATTGTTTCGCTTTTCTCCACCACATCGGTATCCAGTTCGGAGACTTTTTCCATCTCTTCGCCGAAACGATTCAGTTCTTCATCGGTCGCTATCACCTGTAACTTATCCTGCGGAAACAGACGGTCGGTAGCACCCGGAATATTGATGCGCTTCTTGCCACGCAAAATGGACACCACGTGCACACCGTATTTCTTTCCGAAATTCAGTTCGCCAAGCGTCTTTCCTACCCACTCCGACTCTCCCGGTATCACGTAATCGGTAAGGTGCAAATCGCGCGAGAGCAGACGACCGGCATATTCAGGCTTCTTCTCGCCCATATACTCGGCACGGATGTCACGCGAACGAAGATTTTGGAAAAATTTCCGTTCAATCAGGATGGACTGCTTCTTCAACTGGCGGGACAGTATCATCACAATCACCAACAGCAAAGCAACTCCAAAGACCAGACCGACAGATATCTTAAACAAGCCTGCTATGACAAACATTACAAATGATACAGCCAATAGCACTCGCAACACGATAGTAGCCACCAGCGGCGCGCGGTTTCCACGGTTATCATTCCACAAAGTCACAAATTCCATGGAGTGATTTTTCTTTATCATAATAGCTCGCAGGAAGGGAGCCAAAAACAATATGGTGACAAATGCGGCTACCAATGCGCCCCAAATTCCCGGCAATCCTTCCTTACACAGCGGGACCAGGAAGCGGAAAGAAACTGCCACAATAGCTACACACACGATAGAGTAAACCACCGTGATACGTACCAATGCCACAATCAGTCGTTTCCACAAACTGTCATGATTGACTGCACGCGAACCCGAAGCATAACGGTCGAGAAAGGCTTTCCACTTTTTAGGCATGTGAGCATCCACAAAATCAGAAGCCGGCTCGGCCAGCCGGATCATATAAGGAGTCAGGAAAGTGGTAATCACCGACACCGCCACGACAATAGGATATAGGAAATGGCTGGTTACCTTCAACGATACCCCCAGCGAAGCAATGATAAAGGCAAACTCACCAATCTGTGTCAAACTGAATCCGCACTGCATGGCCGTCTTCAAGGGCTGTCCCGAAAGCAGCACTCCCAAGGTACCGAATACGGACTGACCGACTATCACAGCCAGAGTAATGACCAAAATCGGAATAGCATACTCCACAATCATGGCCGGATCGACCATCATTCCTACCGATACGAAGAAAATAGCGCCAAACAAATCTTTCACCGGATTTACTAATCGCTCAATGTGCTCCGCTTCCAATGTTTCGGCCAAAATGGAGCCCATGATGAATGCACCAAAAGCAGCCGAAAACCCGGTATGGGCAGCAATAACCACCATGCCGAAACACAGTCCCAAGGAAACGATGAGCAGCGTCTCTTCACTCATCAGCTTACGGCAACGCTTCAGTAACTCCGGTATCAGATAAATACCTACCACAAACCAAAGTATCAAGAAAAACAACAGTTTAGCAATACTTTCCAGCATTTCCGTACCTTCGAAGTTGTTGCTTACTGCCATTGTGGACAACATCACCATCAGCACAATAGCCAAAATATCTTCCAGAATAAGTACACTAAGTACCAATCCGGTAAACTGTTTCTTCAATATGCCCAAATCATCGAAAGCCTTATAAATAATGGTAGTAGAAGACATGGCAATCATTCCACCCAGAAAAAGACAATCCATCCGCTTCCATCCGAACGAGGTTCCTACTGCCATACCCACCAGAATCATACAGAAAATAATGGTACAAGCCGCTATGATGGCCGGACCTCCCACCTTCACAATCTTCTTGAAACTGAATTCCAAACCCAATGCAAACAGCAGGAAGATAACACCAATATCGGCCCATGTCTGTACGTTGGCCGTATCCACCACCGAAGGAGTAAAAGACAGATGAGGACTGGCCAGAAAACCCGCAACTACGTATCCCAATACAAGGGGTTGCTTCAGCTTCTTGAAAAGCAGCGTCATCACACCCGCACAAATCAAAATTAGTGCCAAATCGGCAATCAAAGGGGCTAAATGCGACATAATATATTATCTATTTTGCTATTACGGCAACAAAGTTACAATAAAGAAACGAAAACTCATATCTTTTTGTCTGATGTTTAACGATCCGTTTCTCGCCAGAAAAAGCAAAAACAGGAAAAACATATTTTTCCCTCTGACAACAGTTGCCATAAAAAAGGATTGTATGCTTCATAAGCGACTCTTGCATGGCTCTCGAGCACTCTTCATTCGCATCTGCAATGCATCAATGAAGGTTTCTGACTTTCAAAACTACCCTACTGGGTAGTGGAGAAGTCTCGCACTTGCGAATTGAAAATCGACGAAGTCAAACTTGCAGGAGTTAAAGGAGTTAGAAGAAGTTATCGCC
>OMCT01000296.1_pt1 | contig 41620 bp, 31 predicted proteins | sample 1674301 | NCBI WGS metagenome assembly OMCT01 (sample SAMEA103958158, study PRJEB25191) | human gut metagenome
TTCCGGCAAAGATATAAATTTATCGGATTTACCCCTCAGATTATTACGTTGACCCAGTTTATGTGTTTCTGAGGCTCTAAGTTAAACCGAAAGTTAAACCAAGCTTTAACTTTGTCTTTGCTTTTACTTTACGTTATAATTGATATTGAATTGAAACTAAGATTTCTCTTGGTCGCATTTTTATCCATGATGTATATTGTTGGATAGCCGAATAAGTCGTATATCGATATTCTTTTTGGTTGAACAAGTTACACAGAGTCATGGAAAACCGCCATTTGTCCTTGATGTATGAAGCTTCGGCATCGGCTAGCCATACATGCTGGTGATGGTTTTCGTCTAGCTGGTTATAGTAATGTTCGCCAGTAAGACGGATTTGATAGGTGGAGTTCCCTATTTCAAGGTAGATTCGCTGACGGATGTTCCATAAGGCAGTAGATTATTACTTTCTCCGATGAGAGGAGTTCTGTATGTGACAAAAATGAAGAGAAACCTGAAATACTCTGTTCTGGAGGAGTGCATGTACCAGACTACAGAAGGATTTATGGAAGTACGGATACAACATGTTACGTTCTCAAAAGTACTGAAGGGTGGCGAAACCCTGACTCACCATGCCCGTATCATTACTTATGCCGATACCCGAAAGTACAAACTGTTTTCATTGCTCACGAACGACATGGAATCAGATCCGAACGAGATTATAGAAATTTACCGTAAACGCTGGGAGATAGAACTGTTGTTCAAGCAGATAAAGCAGAACTTCCCCTTGAAATACTTCTATGGAGAAAGTGCAAATGCCATCAAGAAACAGATTTGGGTGACCCTTATAGCTAATCTGCTGCTTATGATAATGAAAAGGAAACTCATACGTTCATGGAGTTTCTCCGGACTTGCAACCATGATACGGATTACGCTTATGTATTATGTGGACTTCTACAATCTGTTTAATCACCCGGGAAAGACTGGGAAACGCTCTTAAGCGTAGATCGGAAAGAAGATTATCAGCTGTCTATCTTTTGAAGGGGCTTAGAATGACAAAACAAGACTCGACCATTGAATATAACAATGGTCGAGCGGGATTTTTTATATGTAATCGATTTTATCGGACAGCAATAGAAAAAAATAGAATCCATTCTGAAAGAGTAACCTTTTAAATGGATTCTAAATGTCTGATTTTATTCCTATTATTCTATCTCTTCTAATTTTAATCCTAATTGTTGAACTGATTCCTTCACTATTTTATAAATCTGAGCTGATTCGTCAAGTGGTTTAGCAAGAGTGGAACTAGCCTTAAAAGAAACTTCAATCTCTAGATTGTTTTGATTTAGTGGCACAATGAAACTAGAGAATAATTGAGTCCATTGGTCTACTGGAATCTTACCGGAAATTTTGATAGATTTAAAATGACGTACTGGTTGTGATGAAACATCATCCGGTTTATGCGGAGAATTATCTGGTGGTGTATGGGAATTGTTTTCTGATTTTGTCTTGTTATCTTCAGACTCCGTTTCTACCTTATCTTGAGGCATGACGTTCTTATCTATCAGCCAATATTGACGTTCAGTGACATCAAGGCCAAAGATGTTTTCACGATGATAGATACGTGAATAATTTCCTTCTTCTCCGAAAGCCACATTGAATTCACCGTTGTAGCAATATTTTTGGATGGTGCTGGTTACAGCATCTGCTCCTGTAATCATAGGTTTGTCATCATATTGCAGAAAGGCTTCATACAGTGTCGTTACATTAATAGGATTTTCGAGAGTAGGATACAAGCGGTTTGCTTTCAATGTTCCAATGCCAATCGAGCGTATCAACCATTCTTCTTCAATGATAGCTTCCATTAATTTGTCCGTAATTTGCGTCTGCATATCGCGGGCAAAGTCATGTAATTCCAAGGCTTCTAAACCATCGGTTGCAGAGTAACGCATAGCTATGTTATACACAGAAATCAACTGGGTATTAGCTTGTTCGTTTGCATCATTCTTCTTGTCAATAATATCCTTTTTTTGGTCTGTGTCCAATTGTCCGCTATATTCATGTTGTACTCTTTCACATGCTAAGTACTCTGTCAGTTTAGATTGTAATAACCCAAGCTGGCTTTCAGAGCAAGTCAGATAGAATATTGTATTCCGGAAAACGCGCTGTGTGCTTCCTTTTTTAGTAGCAATTTGTTCTACATAATTTTCAACTTTCTTGTTAATTGAGTTGATTTGGGTAGCATAGTCCGGACTTAATATGACTAAGGTCAATGTTTTCTGCTCGGGAACATCACCTGATGGGTTGATTAATATGCGCAGTTGGCTGTTGCTGTTTATTTGATTATTTAGCCGTTTTAGTATATCAGCCTTGACATCTGCTGCTGATATTTCTGATTTGGCACTATTAATTAGAATATTAATGTTAGGTTTTGCTTGAAACCAATAAGTTTTGGCTCCTACATTGGTTGAATAAAGGTAATAAGCAACCTGCTCCAATTTGTTCAGGGCATTGTTGATTTCGCTATGCTGGAATGCAGATGGGCGAAGCATACAAAGTTTTAATTGTTCTATGTTTAATCCTTTGTTCTGCGATCCACCTATACTACTCATTAACAGTGTAGTGGCTATTCCTTGTGCCAAACTGTATTTACAGCTATTGCTTTGTGGGTCTTCGTTATCTATTTTATAAGCATTGCTTGAGGTGCCTATAATATCGGCATGCATCACCGTTTCCCATTGGCTGCCTATTAGGCTGGTGATAGTTCCTGTTACAGTTGGTAAATTGGCAAGGTTGACATCTGAAGTGTGTATCAGAGCTTGTGACCCGCTTAAAGAACCGCGGCGATTCCATAAATCCTTGACAATGGAGGCTAACAAACGTAATACGCCTCGTGTGCGTTGAAAATGAGGGTCATTTCCCCATTTTAATCGGAACATATCTATTAGTTCGGGGTGGAATGGGTAAGCTTTACGCATTTTATTGATATACTCTATGCGGTCTGCTTCAGCTGGTAAGTCGGAACGTCGGTTGTGGTAGGTATTTTTGTACCGTGTCAGAACTTGTTCTATTGTATCTGGATTGCCGACATTTTCAAATAACCTACGGCGAACCACTTCGAATATTTCTTCATCATCTACTGGTTTGATACCAGTACCCACACGTACAATACGGTTCTCCAAAGAAGAGAGTATCTGTTGGCCAATTTCTGATGAAGCTACTTCTGTTGCACTGGCAGGAAGAGTGGCTATCAATACACATTGAGGCACTGCAGCGACTGATTCGGTCAGTGTTTGCAGAAAACTTACTGTTTGTGTATAAAGGGTGCCTTTACCTACCATTATTCCATTGGCTTTATTACAGTAATCAGCCAACTCATCAATCAGGATTAGAGAAGGTGTGTTTTGAGCCAGAATAGGCTTGAATATAGAAGAAGAAGGTGCTGTCCGACTTTCATCGTTGGCACGTACCTTATTGTAGCCTTCTGCTCCTCCTAATTGATAGGCTAATTCGCCCCATAGGGTATGAATGGTTATACCTTCTTCGGTAGTACGTCCTTGTGCGACATCGGTTGTGTTGTTGGTAAAGACGGCAACCTTTGCGTCATTGTATTCAGGGCGTATGTTTTCATTTAATAGATGGGCTGTATAAGCAGAATTTAATAATGAACGTCCAGCTTTGGTTATATGATATAATGAGATCAAGGTGTGGGTTTTACCACCACCAAATCCTGTTTGCAATGAGATGACTCGGTTCTCACTTTCTTCACCATTCAATGCACGAACCACCCGGTTGGCAATGTCCCGAAGTCCGGCAGTGATATAGGTTTTCTCGAAGAACATCGTCGGATTGTTATAAACTTCCTGTCCGATACCCAAGGCTACTTCTCCCAGATTGGCCGCGAAAACTGATTCATCCAGTACACCGTTGCGAATGTCGTAATGAGGATATACGTTAGTGAACCATGCAGGAATAGGAGCATCTTCTCGCATGGTTACGACGGTTGTTTGCATTGGAGGAGCCATTGCTTGAACGGGCTGTGCCATTGGTTGTTCTTGATCCTTAATTTTGTCTATTTCACTGACTAGTTCATCCGTTTTCATCAGTTTGGCTGCCTGTTTAATATAGAGATAAGCACCGTCTATTTCTTCGTTATCCAAAACTTGATAATGGTTACACTTGTTGCGGATATCTTTCAGTTCTTGCAGATAACTGATGAACTTATTTGCCTTATCCGGCGTTCCGAATTCTATACCCAGTTCTTGCTTAAAACCGAGTGCAAAATCCGTTAAGTTATTGTAATCAATCAGGCTGATGCATGATTGATTTTCACCTTGTGCTTTCAGAGCCTGATTCCAGGTGGCCCGTTTGGGAACTTTCAATCTGGAAAAATATAATCCTTCCCATGGCTCATTCGGAAAATGTTGTTGCAGGAAACCTATTACAAACGGACGCATGGCATCTAGAAAGATGCCGAGGGCTTTATGTATCTTATCGTTCATATCTATAATTCTATTGGTATTGACAGGTTAATTAAATAATGTGCCTTGGGTGTAGGTCATGATTTCTCCGCAATGCTGTATCAGGTCGGCCGAATTAGAAATTAGCTCCTGTACTTGTGTTAAGTCATCTCCTTCCGGCAACAGTTCTTTCAAGGATGCCAACACACGCCAGAAAGGATTGTTGGCTTCTTTTCCTACTATATGTATGTGATGAAGGATTTTTCCACGGTCGCCATCCCGCCAATTGGCCATGGCCCGGTGTACTTGGTCTATCAGCGGGTCACTGGCACTTATACCTAATTTTTCATTTACCGTTCGTTCGGCGTAGGTAGCCAGATGTTGTTTGTTACCGGTACGGATAAGTAGATTGTGAGCGAAAATGTCACTAATGTTGACGCTCATTCCCACGCGGGCAAATTTGGCTGCATCGTCAAAGTCTGTATCTCCCATGCCGTTCATCTGTAACCAGCCGATATAGAAACGGGTATATTCATCTCCGTCAAAACCGCTTAGTAAGGCGTTAAATGCCGCAGTCCGGGCTAATTCTAAAAGCTCACCTACGGTTACTTCGCTACCATCTGCTTTTTCTACTGTTTCGTATTTCCCAAATTCACTGACAGCTTGTCCAAAGCAGGCTGTCAAGAGGTCTGCTCCCCGAAACCCCAATTCGTAGAGGGCATTGACTTCTTCTGTGACTTTGGTTTCAATGGCTCGTTTCACTCGTTTGAAACTTTCGAATCCGTTACGTTCAGACGGGCGACATGAAACGGTTACAGACGATTCGAGGGCTGCACTCCCTATTCCTCTACTTCTATTTACTAATTCTGTATCCATGGGCCAACTGCCGGTAATGTTCATTCTTGCTCCTAATATTGAATTGCAAAGTGTTGTCCAAGCTTCGGTGCTTTGATGGGCAAACATAATGCTGACAATCTCAGAAGTTTGGTATTCGATGGCATCAAAAATAGCCGTCAGTTTGTTTTCGAAATGTTTTTTGGCTTCTGCCTCACTATTGTGGTGATGGTGTTTCAATGCCGTACACTCTTCTGCCTTTGGGGTTTGGGGAGTAGCAAAGTTGATGGGGTAGACGTCTCCCAATGTGCGCTTCATCCAAACATAGAATAAATCGGAGCAGTCTGCATATCCAATTGCATCATAATAAGGGGGGTCTGTTACGACAGCAGTCAGTGTCTTGGCAGCGAATTGTCCTTTTTCTCCACTGGAAGCATTTGCTAACAATGCAGCAAAAGGAGAATTGCTTTCCGACTCGATGTAACGGATTATCCACTCCAGTTGGTTGAGGGCACTACCCGAACTGTTGCAGAAAGGGTTGGATTCCGGGTAATCGAAAACCATGGCAATGGCCTGGCGGCTGAAGGGATGTTCTAGTTTTTCTCCGCTTATATGCCATCTGCCTAATGAGGTATTTGCCACGGCTATACGGTCAAACCAGATGGCAAGGAAAGTGAGCAGAGCTTGATGATATTCGGATGTGTTTATTTCGGATTTTAATTTGGATAAATTTTTTATGAATGTAGATAGCATATACAATTGACGGGAGGAATATATATCTCCCCATTTTGAGAATCCCCAAGTACATGATGGAAAAGCTTGCGAATAATGTATAGGCATTATTTCTGATGGATATTCGACCTTATTGTTTTCTGTAAAATCATAAACAATATTATTGGCAAGTTTGTATTCTTTACCTGTTTTTGATTCAAAAATGCGTACTAATAGCTTTTCAGATGTAGATTTGTTTATGAATTGTTGTTTAACCTGATCTACTGGTGTGATATTTCCGCAGCAGGGGCAAGTCATATTTCCTCGGTTATTCCATCCGGGCAAGGCTTTCTCGTCATAACTTCCTTCTTTTATTTCGAACTGAATATCAGTACCATGGATGATAGGATTCAGGTATACCTTTTTCGATTTGGTATTTGCCAAATAAAACTGCTTTAGCAGAGGTACTTCTGCTTTGCAAGAAGGATTAGAACACGTAGCTGTCCGTGTCCAATAATAAGCTATGGGCTTGTTCCCTTTTTCGTCCGCAGGATAAAGATGCCCCACTTCGGCCTCAGTCATGGCTAGTAACTTTTTAGCATAATATTCTACATCAAAAGACAATCTATTGGGTATTTCTACATTGCCCGTAGGCATGCCTCCAAAATTTTCGGTATACAACTTTATTCCTTCTTTGCCATATAAAGCCATAAATTCCTCGTGAGTGTAGGTGATAGGTTTACCGTATTTTTGAGGAAACTCTACCGAACCTTTTTCAATGATATGCGCTACAGGGTTGATGTCGTTACCGAAAGAACGACACCCCAAACGGGCTGCTTCCAAGGGTATGGCGCCACCACCGGCAAAAGGATCGAATACGCTGGGCATCCGGTTCTGGAATTTCTCGATAGCCTTTTGTAAGGCGGCTTCTTTGGCTGTTACTTCTGGAGAAGCGAGATGTCGGTTCAGTGTATGATACAATGCAGTTTCAGCATTCGTGATAGCTTTAGAAGCTTCATCAAATTCTACAGTCAAGTCTGTGTATGTGGCTTCAGGACGTAGTTCGGAATTGTAGGCTACCCATATCAGCAAACGAGCCAGACGAAGCACTGTAGGGTCATTTTTACTTTCCCATTTTATCAGGCATCCTTCTTGCACTTGGTCCTTGGAAGAAGTCGTTTTTCCGGCCAGCATATTTTTCTGGCAGGCAGGTGAAAATTTTCCGATAAACATCAACAGTCGGTTGCGAAGGTTGTCAGGCATCGGGTCATAGATAGATGTATAGGGAATATCTGGATAAGGGGCATAAAGCGGATTATTGGCCAGCAGGTCTTGCACGGCATCACAGAATGCTTGCGGACACTCAGGATCCAGTGGATCGGGTACCAGACTTGCAAATATTACCGCCCGGCATACAGGCAATGGCCGACGGGCCCACCACAGATGCAAGGTGGAAATATGTCCATGACGGATGGATTTGTCGCGTACACTTTCTGCCGAGATTTCCTTAATCGGCATTGCTATTTCTATGAGCTTCTTTGCTTTTGTCATAATTAATCTTCTATATCCGGAAGTTTACCAATCATTGTTTCAAGTTCTTTTTTGTAGGCTTCATCAAAAGATTTGTTCTTCAGGAGGTTGTCAATGTCTGTTTTGTCAATGTCCTTTAAGTTGTTATAAAATGCGATGAAGTTGGTAATCATTGCGTCAAAGTACGTTTTTACGATTTCGGTTACCTTATTCGGGAAATTCATTCCTCTCAGTTTTTGCTCATTGTCTGATTGGAAGACTTCTGTCATATTTTTTTGTAAAGTATCGAAATCCGTTTTCCGAGAAGCATACATATATCCGGCTAAGTAATAGGTACTTTTTTTGAAGATAGGAAGTTTTCCCAGATACTTTGCATTATCTTGTTGGATTTGCTCTCTTATGGCATCGAGTATACCATTGGCAATGATAAATTTAAAACATAATTCATCCAGTTGTTTTTCATTCCCTTCTTCCAGCAAGTTGCCATTGAATATTTTATCATATTCGGCTTTTTGGAATACACGTGATTTGCCTAAACCGGAGCGTAATGAACGTGCCATGAAAAGGTAAACTGCTCTGTAAGCCAATGCTACATTGACCATGCTTATAATCATTTGATTACCCTGTATATTCTTGCCTTCTCCTTTTCGGTCATAAATGATGTTGAACTTTCTGAGGACCTCAGCAATGCGTATTTGTATAGGGTCATTAGCCATCAACGAATAACTTTTTACAGAATTCTGATTATTTGTTGCTTTGATAATATTCATTTTGAAGTCGGTCTGTGACGGATTAATTTCATAAATTCGCACCATTACATTGGCCGGTCTGAAATTATCCCGCGTGTTTTCACCGTATTTTGCACTATATAACGCATTGACTGTCTGGCATCCATTGATAATCTGCATGTTCTCCAAGGTAAAAGTTTGCACATGTTTTGCTGCATTTGTGTTGCCAATGGCCAAGGAATCACAAATGATACTAATCCCGTTGTTCATATAAGGAAACCAAAGACTTTCACTGCTGGTAATGGTTGCAATGATATCCTTGTTGACATTTCCGCGGTCACCCAGGTATAATCTGATGTTTTCTGCATACAGTTGGTTGTGGTGATATTTATTCTGCAGCCGGATGAATTCATTGACATTGCACATCCCCACAATCACTTTCTTAGGTAATCCAAGACTTTCGCGTTTGGAGTTATCTTCAAGTCGGTAAGAATACATTCCTTCATTAACTAATTCTAAGGATTCACTTCCTACTTGGATTTTTCCTTCTCTGGCCAGTTCCAAAATTTCTTTCACTCCATATACCTGAATGGAAAATCCTAATAATTGCCGGTCTGCGTTGAAGCGGGCTAAGACATTATTTATTTCTTTTTCATTATTGCGATAGATACCTGTAGCATTGTTGATATAATGGCAATATACGATGATGCGACGATCTCTTCTTCCTTTCAGAAACTCATCACATTTTGTTTTTATTTCAGCTACTACTTCATTGTCCGAAGGTTTTTCCAGAAACTCCGGGTGTACAAAATTATTGTTCACAAAAGTCGCAAAATTGAGTAACTCCACGGGAGACGCGCTTTTGGAATCGTTTGCGTATAGCTTGTATTGGAAAATATGAAGCTGTTTTACTTTTGAACTTTCGGTTTCAATAAGAGCATACGCATCAATTTGCAATTCAGAACGTCCTGAAATACTTTTGTCGGTGATGACGAAATTTTCAAAGAAACCATCTTCTGAATAATCCATGACTAATGATGCAGACATGGCCATGTAAAGAATCTCATTCGTTGCATTCTTCACTTCGGTGGAACTTTTTCCAGCCTCAATCTCAAAATGCTCATTAGTTCTTTTAAAGAAATCAAGTTCTTGTTGTAAGTCTTCACTGATATACATGATAGTCTTTTTTTATTGTTCATATTTCTGTTGCCATTCTTTTAAAGGCAAGTAATATTGTACTCCTTTTGATACCTTTTCAAAGGTAAGACGAATGGCGGGGTTCTGTATTCTGTAAAGTTCAGGCGCGGTTTTGCAGTTTATAACTATATAGAGCCATGCTTTGTCACCTAATTGTGCCAAGCGGTTCCATTCGTTTTCCGACAGCATGACTCCATCGGTACCGGCACGTCCTTTCACTTCAATATACCGTTTCAGCTCGAATTTATCTATACTTTTTATATCATAGCCTAAATTTTGGTGGGAAACATCCTCCGGAGTTCTGTCCTGGCCTGTTTCATAATTCATTGCAACTTGCATTGCGATTTCTTCCACTTCCTCATCACGTGTCATGTGGAAATGTTGTTTGTATTCCATTTGTGTCAGTGGAACGACATAAGCACAGCCTATGATTTCAGGTTCTTTAGGTGATATCTCCATCATTTGTTCCATGTCGGCAATGCGTTCTTCACGTCTTTGCATCAGTTCAGCTTTACGTACCATCTTGTACGATAATTTTTCTTGTAGTTTTACATCGCCCATGAAGACTTTCATCTGCATATCATTGATGGCGATATCCAAGTCCATAATAATCTGGTTGAAAGCTGTTTGCAAATATTCTTTCCGCTTGGCTACATCTTCTTCTACTTTTACTTTGGTTTCCTCGAATAATGGAAGGGTAATATGTTCGAAAGCCCAGCTCATTACTTCCTGACTTTGAATAGTAGCAGGTGGAAGTATTTCCTTGGCAAATTGCGATGGAGCATGAAGGTCCAGTAATTTGGCAGGAGAAGTATTGTGATAAGTTCCATCAGCTGTCTGAAAAATGAAACTCAACTGCTCGTTGGCAATGCTATCATCTCCTTTACTAGGACGATTATCAGTAATTTGGTTCTTTACGAAAAATGCAAAGTATTCTTCCGTATCTTCCGGTGAAACCAATATGGTTCCTTTCAGCATTTCTTCTTTGAAGTCTTTACGCACACAATCTGTCAGAGCATCGAACAATGCATTACCAGGATTTATGTAATGTACTTTTCCTAAAATAGCGGCTGTATTCTGGTAATCAAGAAATATTTGTTTGTCGAAACAAAATAAGAGTTGATTCAGATTATCGGCAAGTATATTATAGTTTTCTTTTAACTGCTTGCTGAGAATCTCAGGGATGGTTGTAATTTTATAAATTCCTTTCTGTACATTTTCGTAACGTCCTCCTAAATATTTGAATGTCCGTTCAAAGAATAATTGAATGTAGATAGGCTGCAGACGCTTTTCATCAGAGTCTTCTTTTAAAAGTCTGGCATCCTTATAATCTACCGGACTATGGGCAATAGCTTTTTGTTGTGCTTCAATCTGACATTTGAACTCTTTCTCAATCTCTTGGTTGTTTTGAGCCAGGAAGCGATCTAAGTCTGATTCTTTTCCGTCAAACACAGAGGCAATGATTGCTTCCAGACTGACATCTTTCAGCACATCTTGAATGACATCGTAAACACGGTCATCCCCCATGCTTTCCCGAATGATATCCAGTTTATTGAGTAGTTTGGCTAATACTTGTCCTTCGCGGGTATTGTCCGCTACCAAGTTGAAGACAAGCACGTCTTCTTTTTGACCGTAACGATGAATACGTCCCATTCGTTGCTCTAACCTGTTCGGATTCCAGGGGATATCCCAGTTGATGAGTAGTCTGCAGAACTGCAGATTAATACCTTCACCTGCAGCATCGGTCGCAATCAAAATTTGAGTTTCTGGAGACATAAATTCCCATTGGGCAGCCCGGCGTTCGTCCACCGACAGGCCACCGTGAATGACAGACACTTTATATCCATTATTGGTTAGCCGTTCTTGTAGATAGGTAAGAGTATCTTTATGTTCAGTAAAAATCACCAGTTTCTGTCCATTAATCACTCCTTGGCTTTTAAGTAATTCTTTGAGTTGAATGTACTTCTTTTCTTCTTGATTCTGATTATAAAGGTGGTTGGTAATGTCGTATAGGCGTTTAACTTCTTGTGCTTCATTGGCTATTTCTGCCAGACTTTTGGAGGTTGTGAATAACTTAAATTTTTTTGGATCGGAAAGGATGTTATCGAGTGTATCTTTTTCGTCATCTTCCAAATCATCATATTGGTCTATATTGTCTACATCAATCAGTTCTAGTTTCTGACGCTGTTTCCATATGTTAGGATTCTTATTTACTTCATCAACAATACCTTGTAAGGCATTCCAACGTTTGTACAGCGTGTTTTTAATGGCATAAATGGAGCTGACCAAACGGCGTTGCATGACGGCTAATGCTAAACTGACATGAATATTTTTTTCTTCAGTAGCTTCTTCTTTTCGTCTAGTCAGATAGTTAGTCACTTGGTCGTAAAGGTATTTCTCTTCAGGTGTAAGTTGGTAGGAAATGGTCTTTGTAAAACGGTTTTTGTATAATGGATGGCCATCCCAATCTTTCATGTCTTCTTTTAAACGTCGGATGAAGAATTTATTCAACCCTTCTTTACTTAATTCTTTGACTCTGTCGGAAGCTACATCATCTGTAGCAAAAATATCTTCATCCAATAATTGCAGTAACTTTTTAAACGTATCTGTTCTTCCACGATGAGGAGTCGCTGTTAATAAAAGTAAGTGTTCGCATTGTTGCGATAAGACATAAGCTGCCTCATAACGTTTGGATTTGTATGTTTTTTGTCCGTATTCGTATGCTGATAATTTATGGGCCTCATCAAAAATGACCATATCCCAACTTGTATTGCTGACCACAGACAAGATATCTTCCCGACTTATAAAGTCAATCGATGTGACGACTTTATTGGCTGTACGGAAAATGTTAGGATCTGCTGTAAACAGACTGCGGTTGACTAAAGTGAAAGGTATATTGAATTTGACTCCCATTTCATCTTCTTGCCATTGTTTTGTCAAACCACCTGGGGTTACAATCAGAATGCGTTCAATGATACCACGCATAATCAGCTCTTTCAGTAAAAGCCCTGTCATGACGGTTTTCCCGGCACCTGTATCATCAGCCAAAAGAAAACGAATTTTGGGCTGAGGTAATAAGTATTTGTAAACCGCTTCAACTTGATGAGGAAGAGGGTCGACCACACTGCAGTTAATGGCAAATAATGGGTCAAACTGATAAGCTGAATGGATGCGTTCTGCTTCTGCAAACATGACAAACTTCTCTGGAGCTCCTTTAAAATTAAATTCGCCTTCTGCTGTCAATACTTCCAAAGACTCAAATTGAGCTTTACTAATTACTTTGGTACTAGTTTTGTGAGTATTTACTCCTGTGTATTTAATGGAATACATATTCCCGAGAGGCTGTAACTTGATGATGGTGACAGGTTCCGTTGGGATTAAGTTCTTGATTATCTGATTGACTTCTATCATTGATTACTTCTTTATTTCTTGATTATTGACTAATAAATTTTTCGTTTCAACATCCAATAAAGAAGCAATTTCATATAGCCATTCTATCCTTGGTTGTCGACGGTTGCATACATACGCATTAGTTTGGCTAAAACTTTCATCTATTTTCTCATCTTGCCAGATTTGCGTGATTCCCTTTTCTTCAAGTATTTGTTTGATACGATTCATAAAATAAAGAGGGATATTTATGTATAATTGCAAATATATGAAATATTATGTGATATAAAAAATGGAATTGCGCATCTTTATCATTGCAGTTTTAACTTGATAATTTAGGGAAGGTTTGCTATGTATAGCCACACAAAAAAACGTAGGAGGCCTCCGCATTTGCGGAAACCTCCTACGGGGTTACTTATATCTTATCAGCTGGCAGCGCGCAGCTGGTTGAACAAATCCTTCTGCTTTTCGGTCAGGGAGGTCGGGATATTGATGTGGTACGATACAATCATATCGCCGAACTGGCCGGTCTGTTTGTACACCGGGAATCCTTTTCCTCTCAAACGGACCTTCGTGTCGTTCTGTGTACCCGGTTTTACTTTCAATTTGACCATTCCGTCCATGGTCTTCACCTGTACTTCTCCACCCAGTACGGCAGTGTACAAGTCGATATTGACGTGGGTGTAGAGGTCATCTCCCTTACGTTCGAAGGTATCATCCTTATCGATGACAAAGGTGATGTACAAGTCTCCGTTTTCTCCTCCGTTCATGGCTTTCTGGCCGTAGCCTTTCAGACGGATGGTCTGTCCGTCGGCCACACCTGCCGGCACAGTGATACGGATATTTTCACCGTTGATGCTGAAAGTCTGTTTGTGGGTGACGTAGGCTTCATTGAGCGACAAGTGCATCTGTGCTTCTATATCCTGTCCCCTCGACATGGTGTGGTATCCTCCTCGTCCACCTCTTCCGTGGCCGAAAAGCTGTTCGAAGAAATCGGAGAAGCCGCTTGCCCCTGTTCCTCCAAATCCTTCCGTAAATTCACCGTCGTTCATGGAGTACCAGTAGCCGGAGCCACCGTGCTGTTGCTGTGCCCTGCTGTATGCCTCACGTTCCTGCTTAAACTCATCGGCATGTTTCCAGTGTTCGCCATATTCGTCGTATTTCTTACGCTTTTCCGGATCGCTCAATACTTCGTTGGCTTCATTCACTTGCTGGAACTTTCCTTCTGCCGACGGGTCATCCTTGTTCAGGTCAGGATGATATTTCTTGGCCAGCTTCCGGTATGCCTGCTTGATTTCATCCTGAGTGGCATTACGGTCTACTCCCAAAATCTTATAGTAATCAATAAATGCCATATATCAATCGTTTTAAGTTAGTTCCAAAATAAAAACTCTCGCCCACAATGGATGCAGACGAGAGTTTTCCGTTATTTGTGATGATTAATGTATTTCAATCACACGATTAATTTTTGCTTTTTCTTCCTGAGAATACTTTGGCAGCTCAATAGTCAATACACCATTTGCTACATTGGCAGTAATCTTTTCTTTATCGACATTGTCGGGCAAGTAAAGTGACTGTTGGAACTTGGTGTAAGAGAACTCACGTCGTAAGTATTTTTTGTTTTCTTTGTCTTCGTTTTCAACTTTCTTTTCCATGGAGATGACCAGTTCGTTTTCATCACCCAAGTGGATATTGAAATCCTCTTTAGTCATTCCCGGAACGGCTACTTCTACTTTGTAATCCTTGTCGCTTTCCACCACATTGATTGCAGGTGCGGTAGCGTTTGCTTTTTCCATCCAGTTGTTATCGAAGAAGTCATTAAAGATACTTGGTAACCAGTTCTGATTGTAATATTTTCTAGTCGGCATCATAGTTGTAATCTCCTATTTTTAGTTGTTAATCAATTTTGTTTCTGAACCCGAACCCTTTTGAGATTCAAGTTCACTTACTCTTTTGCAAACAGTGTACCACAAATCTTGAATGGAGGTTGTTGTAACTTCCATTTTTAATGTAGTACCTTTATTTTAAACCTTCTATGCCGATTTTTAAACCTTTGCAAACTATATTAGCTGTCTGATGGAATAGATTGTAACAAATTGTCACTTTAAATTTAAATTATAAAGACAAAAAGTCTTATTCTGTGACATATTGTCATTTATTCGCTCTTTGAGTGCCGTAATCTGACGGAATGTGAAGACAGCCGTTTTTCTAACATAGAAGCGGGAATGATGGATTTAAGAGTATCTATGACCGCATTGACCATTCTTTCGCGGATAAAGTCTTCTTTGATAAGAATGGATACGTGGCGTTGTGCCGGAGGATTTGCCTGAAGAGGCAGGACATGGGCTTTCTGTTTCTCGGTTAGCGACGCAATATGAAGTTCGGGGATGATGGTATATCCACCGTTCCGGTCCACGATTTTTATGAGGGTCTCGATGCTTCCGGCCTCATAGATGTGATTGCCGATGTCCTTGTTTTTGCAGAAATTCATTCCGCCGTTGGGCACACAATGACCTTCTTTCAGAATCCACATTTGTTCGGGAGGAAGGGTACCGTTGGCGATACAGCTTTTGGCCTGGTCGCATGCTTCAGAAAAGTAGGCCACGAACTTCTCGGTATAGACCGGAATCTCTAACAGGCCGTTCAAGTCCTCCGGCGGGGTGGTCAGGATAATGTCCAGGTTGCCATAGTGCAGCTCCTGGAGCAATGACTTGTTTTCTTTCTCATCAATGAACAGGCTTACGTGCGGGTAGGTTTTCCGGAAATGATGGATAAAGTCGGGCACGAGGTAGGGAGCAATGGTGGGCAGAATGCCGATACGCAGGTTACCGTTCATGCTGTCCGTTTCGTCGGCTACCACTTCCTTTATGCACTGGGTTTCATTCAGCACAATCTGTGCCTGACGGATGATTTTTTCACCGATGCGGGTAGGGGTGATATTCTTCCGGTCGCGGTTGAAAATCTTGACATCCAGTTCCTCTTCCAGCTTTTGAATCATCGCACTGAGGGTAGGCTGTGTCACGCCGCAGGCTTCGGCTGCAAGCACAAAGTGGCGATACTTGTCCAGTGCCACGATATATTCCATCTGTTGTAATGTCATGGTTCAATAGATTTTATCAATACAAAGATAAATAAAATCTGTTGTGCCCCTGCGTATTTCCATCTACATTTGCATCAGAAACAAACAAAAAAGGTGTTGACAATGAAAAGGTTATTTCGTAATTGGGATGTTCTCCGGGTGATACGCCTCCTTTCGGGAGCAGTGTTTGCTGCTTATGGCATCTATGCCTCAGACTCCCTGATGATAGTATTGGGCGGGTTGTTGATGCTGATGGCTATGGTGAACTGGTCCTGCTGTGCGGCAGGAGGATGTGGCACCTCGTCTGGGAACAAAGCATTGTATAAGGATTTTGTGAAACCTTATCAGGCAACAAAGGAAAGTAAGTAAAAATTTAAAAACAGAAGAATATGAGTGCAGTACATTTAACCAAAGCAGATTTCTTGACAAGAGTAGCAAATTATGAAGCGAATCCGAACGAATGGAAATTCTTGGGTGAGCGTCCGGCCTTGATTGATTTTTATGCCACCTGGTGTGGTCCGTGCAAGATGCTGGCTCCGGTATTGGATGAGCTGGCCGATGAATATGCCGGACAGGTAGACATCTATAAGGTGAATGTAGACGAAGAGGAAGAACTGGCAGCCTTGTTTGGTATCCGCAGCGTGCCTTCCCTTCTGTTTGTGCCGATGAACGGTACTCCGCAGATGGCGCAGGGAGCCTTGCCAAAGAAGAACCTGAAGGAGGCCATTCAGAATGTGTTGTTGAAAAACGATTGAGGTGATATATTCAGGCAACTATAAAAAAAGGAGGGCTTTAGAGCTCTCCTTTTTTTATAGCTTCCATAATGTTGGCCGGAGCGCGTTCGGCCAGCAGTTCTTTTTTCATATAATCCATGTAAGGAGCTACGTGCTGGAAGAACTGATGGTAGCCTTTGCACAAATAGTTCAGTCCCGGCTCACCGTCGGCTGTGCGGGCAAAGCGGTTTTTCGGGCATTCACCGTTGCAGGCAAAGAGGAATTCACATTCCTTGCACTGGCGGGGGAGGGAGTCTTGTTTCATTTGTCCGAACTTCATCTGGCGTTCGCTGTACATCATTTCCACCAATGTTTTTTCATGAATGTTACCCAATTTGTATTCTGGAAACACAAAGTGGTCGCAGGAATATACGTCGCCGTTGAATTCCATAACACCGGCATGTCCGCAAGTCTTGGCCATGGTGCAGACGCCCGGCTGCGCACCTACCCAGTTGGCCAGGGTGGAGTCGAACAACTGGATGAAGAAATTTCCTACATCCTGGCGTACCCATTCGTTAAACAAGGTGCAGAGGAAGTTTCCCCATTGTTCCGGTGATACGGAGAAATCGGCTAATTTTTCGTCTTTCTGTAGCGGACTGGCCAGATGACGGCCATCGGCATGGGGGCTGATACGCTCTACAATCGGGGTAAACTGGATGTAGTGGCAGTCAATTTCCTTGAAGAAATGATAGAAGTCCAGCGGATAGTCTGCGTTGAAGTCATTCACTACGGCCAGGGCATTCCATTCTACCCCGTGTTTTTTCAGCAAGTGGATGCCTTGCATTACCTTGGTGAACGACGGACGTCCCTGACGGTTCTTGCGGTATTCATCGTGGAACTCCTGTGGTCCGTCGATGGACACGCCTACCAGCCAGTTGTTCTTTTTGAAGAATTCGCACCACTCATCCGTCAACAAGGTACCGTTGGTCTGGATACAGTTGTCGATGGTACGTCCCCCGGCATATTTCTGTTGCAGTTCCATTACTCGCTTGTAGAAGCTGAGCGGACGCATCAGTGTTTCTCCGCCGTGCCAGGTAAAGAGTACCTGCGGCATGGTCTGCGAGCCGATGTATTCACGGATAAATTTCTCTAACAGCTCGTCGCTCATCACGTGCTTGGAGATGTCCTTGTATAAATTTGCCTTTTCCAGGTAGTAGCAATAGTCGCAAGCTAAGTTGCAGACTGCCCCTACGGGTTTTGTCATCACGTATAGCGGACGGGCAAAAGGTGCAATGGTTTGACTCATGGTATCGGGTTTAATAAGTTTCAAGTTATTTCTTTTCGTCGGACAGATGCGCCAACAGTCCTTCACACGCATCTTCCAGTATGTCGAGCACATTCTCGAAGCCTTGAGCGCCTCCATAATAGGGGTCAGGCACATAGTCGATTACCTTGTTGCGGCAGAAATCAGTCATGCGGTGAATCTTCTGTTCACTTTCCACGTCGGGCGCTTTGTCGCGCAGGGCATCGATGTTGCGGTCGTCCATACCTAAAATCCAGTCGAAGTGATAGAAATCTTCCGTGCGTACCGGACGCGAGCGGTGGGTCAGCTGGTAGCCTCTGCGGCTGGCGTGAGCCCGCATACGTTCATCGGGCAGTTCTCCTTCATGGAAACCGCTGATGCCTGCGGAATCAATTTCAAACTCTTTTTCTCTTCCTGCCCGGCGCACCAGCGTACGCATGATTTCTTCGGCAGAAGAGGAGCGGCAGATGTTGCCGAGGCAGACGAATAATATTCTTTGTTTCATCATTTATCAAGGTGTAAATACTGTTTAAAACGTGCTACATCCGTATTCAGGATGAGGCTTTCGGGAAACTCGGTTTCTTTGACCAGCTCCAGGGCATGGTCGTAAGTCGCAATGTCGAATGAGATGTGTGCATCACTTCCCAGGATGACGGGCACCTCATATTGCTTGCAGAGACGGAGTATCTCTAAGTTGTTGGGCCGTGCCTCCACTTTGTTGCGGCAAGGCTTCAAGGAGCTGTTGTTGATTTCCAACAGGGTGTGATGGGCTTTTGCAGCCTGCACAATCGGTTCAAAAAGCAGTTTGGCCGTACCGTCACCCGGGTGGCTGATGATGTGCGTGTAAGGGTTTTCGATGGCTTTTATCATCCCTTGTGTATTTTCTTCGGGAGTTCCCGGCGTGTAGCACAGGGAATGAATACCTGCGATTCGCAAATCCAGCAAGCTCATGTGAAATTCATCCAGATCAAGTGTGCCTTGTGTATCAAGGATATTGATTTCCGCCCCAAGCAGGAGCTCGATACCGTACATCTGCCGCGGTACCACGTGCAGGTTGCGGAAGTAAATCAGGTGACAGCTTCCGGGAATTCCCGGTGTATGTTCCGTGATGCCGAGCAACTTCAGGCCTCTGTCGGCAGCTGCCCGTGCCATTTCCTGCAGACTACTGAAAGCATGTCCGCTGGCAATGGTGTGCGTATGTACATCTAATTCTATCTTCATGTGTATAGGGTTTAGGTAGGGTCTACATCATAATATACCATCAGTGAGCGGAAGCGCTCATCTTCTATGAGGGTGCGTTGTACCTGCGTCAGGTAGCGGCGTACCTTGCTCATGGAAGCTTCCTGCTCTATCTTGATGACAATCTTCCGGATGAAAAGCGATTGTATCCGTGCCACGGGTGGTTTGTCCGGACCTAATATCCGTTCGCCCATGCCTTGTCGCAGGTGAGCGGCCATCAGGTCGGCTGCCTGATTCAGGATGTCCTCCTTACGGTGCTTCAAATATACATAAATCAGCCGGTAGAAGGGAGGGTATTTGAACAGGCTACGTTCTTCCATCTGCTCCTGATACAAACGGGCATAATCGTTGGCCATAATCTGATGAATGAGCGGATTCTCCGGCGACTTCGTCTGAAGCACCACCAGTCCCTGCTTGTTCTTTCGTCCGGCTCTTCCGGCCACTTGTGCCATGAGCTGGAACGCCCGTTCGTACGAGCGGAAATCAGGATAATTCATCATCGAGTCGGCATTCAGGATACCTACCACGCTTACCCGGTCGAAGTCCAGTCCTTTGGAAATCATCTGCGTGCCAATCAGAATATCCGTCTTCCCCTCTTCAAAGTCGTTGATGATACGCTCATAGGCCGTGCGGGTACGGGTGGTATCCAAGTCCATTCGGGCCACTTTGGCTTCCGGAAAAATCTGCTTGATGTCGTCTTCAATCTTTTCCGTGCCGAATCCGCGGTTCATAAGTTCCACTCCTCCACAAGCCGGACAAGCTGTAGGCACGGCATAGGTATAGCCGCAATAGTGACACGTCAGCTGATGAAGCCCTTTGTGATAGGTCAGACTCACATCGCAGTTCTTGCAGCGCGGTACCCATCCGCAGGTGCGGCATTCAATCATCGGAGCAAAACCCCGTCGGTTCTGGAACAAGATGACCTGTTCCTTCTGCTCCAGTGCTTCCCGTATTTTCTGTAGTAAAAGTGGAGAGAACTGTGCCGTCATCCGTTTCTTACGGGCCAGTTCCTTGATGTCCACTAACTCAATGTGTGGCAACTGAATCTGCTGATGGCGTTCGGTCAGTTCCACCAGACCATATTTCCCGTTTCGGGCATGGTAATAACTCTCCAGGCTGGGAGTGGCTGTACCTAACAGGGTTTTGGCCCCATACATGGAAGCCAGCATGATAGCGGCATTCCGTGCATGATAGCGTGGAGCAGGGTCCTGCTGCTTGTAGCTCGTTTCATGTTCCTCGTCCACGATGACCAGTCCCAGTCGCCGGAACGGAAGGAATACCGAGGAACGGACTCCCAATATCACGTCGTAACCTTGTTCAGTCAGTTGTTTTTGCCAGATTTCCACCCGTTCCGCATCCGGAAACTTGGAGTGATATACTCCTAAGCGTTTGCCGAATACCCTTCGTAACCGTTCGGTAATCTGGGTCGTTAGGGCAATTTCCGGAAGAAGATAGAGCACCTGCTTGCCAGCTTTCAGCACTTCTTCTATCAGATGGATATAGATTTCCGTCTTTCCGCTGGCCGTCACGCCGTGGAGCAGGCATACGTTCTTGGTCTGGAAGGAAGTCAGGATTTCATAAAACGCTCGTTGCTGTGCGGGGCTCAGGGTGTGTAGCGGAACTGTTTCCGCATGGTCTCCCGTAAGTCGGCCAATCTCATGCAGGTACGTCTCCAGTATTTGTTTGTCTACTAAGTTCTTGAAGACGGATTGCGCCTGTCCGGAGGCATCGAGCAGCTCCTTCTTGCTGACTTCCCGGATATTTTTCCCTTCGGCATTCCATCCCGACAATTCAAGGTATTTCATCAGGATGGCTTGTTGCTTGGGGGCCCGTGCCAGTAAATCAAACTGAATGTGCAGGTGATGTTCGTTCTGCAACGCTTCTGTCAGTCGGACCCGTACTTCCGTACGCGGTTTATAGCTTCGTTTGATTTCTTCCTTGATGCAGATAGCCTCTTTCTCCAGCAGCGATTTGATGACCGGCAACAAATTCTTCATGCCGCTGGCCTTCTCCAGTTGGGTGACACATTGCTCCGGGTCCGCACTGAGCAAGTCCAGAATACGCTGCTCCCGAGGAGGGAGCGGTTCCGAGGCTACAAAGTCCGGATTGTATTCCACCAGTGTTTCGCTTTCCAGTTTCATACCCGAAGGAAGGGCTGCCTTGTACACGTCTCCCAACGTGCAGAGGTAATAGTCGGCCAGCCATTTCCAGAAAGAAAACTGCTGTCCTAACAAAACCGGACGTGAATCGAGCACTTCCGAGATGTCTTTGGTTTCATACGCCTCCGGAGCCGTTTCGTGTACCTTGGTGACAATGCCCGTATAAAATTTTTTAGGACCGAAAGGCACAATGATCCGGCAGCCAGGCTGTATGCTTGCTTCCATACCTTCCGGAAGCGAATACGTGTACTGGCTGGCAATAGGCAGGGGTATTATGACATCCACGAATTTTTTCATATTGCAAAGTTACAAAAAGCCCCTCACATAGCTGGTTCCCTCCTGAAACTTTTATAGATTTGTACCTGCTGTTTTTAATCTTTAATTCAAAATGAAAATTTACAATATTGGAATCATCGGATGTGGTAGCATTGCGGCAAAAATGGCAGCCACGCTTGGAGGAATGAAAGGGGTGAAACGCTATGCCGTGGCTTCGCGCACGGTAGAAAAGGCAAAGGCTTTTGCCGAGAAATGGCAGTTTGCGAAGGCTTACGGAAGTTATGAAGAACTGGCTTCCGATGCGGAAGTGGATTTGATTTATATTGCCACTCCTCATGCCATGCACTATGACAATGCCCGTTTGTGTATTGAGAAGGGCAAGCCGGTGCTGTGTGAGAAGGCCTTTACGGCCAATGCCCGTCAGGCAGCCGACCTGCTGAAACTGGCTGAAGAGAAGAAAGTATTTCTGACTGAAGCTATCTGGACCCGTTACATGCCGCTTTCGTTGAAGATTCGTGAGTTATTAGAAGAAGGAGTGATAGGCACGCCCCATATTTTATCGGCTAATTTAGGATATGTAATTGATCGGAAGGAACGTATCTTGCGTCCGGAACTGGCGGGAGGCGCTTTGCTCGATTTGGGCGTGTACCTGCTCAACTTTGCTGCCATGTATTTCGGAAAGGAAGTAGCTTCCGTGCATTCCGTTTGTCAGAAAACAGATACGGGAGTGGATGCACAGGAAAATATTACATTGTTGTTTAAGGATGGCAAGATGGCTGCCTTACAGGCAAGCATTCATGCCGCTACCGACCGTATGGGAATCATTTCAGGTGATAAAGGCCATTTGATAGTGGAAAACATCAATAATCCGCAATCGGTCAAAGTGCTGGATACGAATTATCAGACTGTAGCCGTGTACGATGCCCCGCAACAGATTACAGGCTATGAGTATCAGGTGTACGCTTCACTGGAAGCAATTGAAAAAGGCTGGCTGGAATCGCCTTACATGCCGCATGCCGAGTCACTTCGTATCATGCAGCAGATGGATGCCCTTCGCCGGGAATGGGGAGTGGTGTATCCTTGTGATAACGAATAAACGGTCTGTATGATAAAAAGGAAACCTCCTTTCAAGTGAATATCCAATATCACCTGAGAGGAGGTTTTTTTAATATGTTTTTCTATGTGTGTCTTTAGAATAGATAAGCAACAGAAACCTGCCATGTGTTCTGTTTGAAACCGATAGTAGTTAAATCATCCGGGTCGCCACTATGTATTTTTCCATTGTCTTTTAATGCAAAGTTATAGTTGGCTCCTACCTGCAAATGGCCAAGAAGTTTCAAGCCGGCACCGACATTGAAGCTGGTCGTGTTTTTCTTGAATTCACATACATTGTTAAACCAGCGGTCGCCTACATTAAATCCGAACTGAGGACCTACAGCTACGTATGCGCCAATCAGACTGCTGAATCCGACAGTCCATCTCAGATTGATAGGAATTTCTATACTTTTCTTGGTTGACGTTCCTTCTTCAGAATCTACGCCAAATTGGTTATACATTGCAGAGGCGTCGATACCTAATCCTAAAAGTGGCAGGGTGAATTCTGCTGTCGGACCGATAAAGAAGCCGGTTCTGTTGTCTGACTTGAATGTTTCTTCAGAAAGATGTAGTTTGGAAACATTCAAACCACCTTTTACTCCAAATTTTATTTGGGCTTGCGCCGGAATGGCAAGTGCCAGACAGGCAATTACCATCAGTGTAGAGAATAATTTCTTCATATATTACTTCGTTTAGAGGTTTTTACAAAGTTAGATATTAATTGGAAATAAAAAAGAGGATGCTGAAGAAATGTGCATGTGAGAGTGAATTAATTACGAAACAACTTCGTGCTTTTGTCTTGTTGTTTGGCTATAACTGAATTTACTCTCTACTTTTTTAATAGGCTTGTTACTGAAAAAGCTCACATGTTTTTTTAACTTTTTCGGTTTGGAGTGGCGTATTGGTAGAAAAACAAAAAATCCTGACTCTTTTGAGAATCAGGATTTTAAGTGGTGCCACCAGGAATCGAATATTTTAATTCAAAATCCTAATTTGCAGCACTTTAATATCTTTGGAAAAATCCCCGAACCACTGAATCAGCCATATGCCAAATTCACCAATTTTCGATAGATTCTCGTTAATCATCCTTTGACTTTACAAAGGTAAGTGTTCGGTTCTATTCCTCCAAATATTTATATAGTTATTTAAAGTGGTTACAAGTTATTTGTATAAAGTTTAGCTTTTGATTATTAGTGATTTAAGAAATGTCATTCAAATGCCAAAACTTTGTTTCTTTCCAATATATCTATAATGTCTTGTTCCTTATATAGAATCTTTCCACCTATTCTGTAATAGGGCAATTTGCCATTCATTCTATATTCAATGAGTGTTCTTTTGGTTATTTTGAGAGCCTTTGATAATTCTTGTTCTGTAATATAGCGGTTCCCGTCTAATATAGGTCTGTAGATTAAAGAATTTGCATCCAACATTTTGGATATACCTTCCATGGCTTCAATAAATCTTTTGACCTCATTACTATCCTTATTCAATACCTGCTGTCCCATTTCCATTATTTGTATATGTTTTAAGGTTATTCCTAATATAGCTTAGAATATCTTCTTTTTTATAATAAATCTTTCTGTCTATACGACTGAAGGGGATTAGCCCTTTCTGTCTTAAAGACAACAGTTTTCTGTCTGATATATTCATAAGAATACATACATCCTGATTATCCAACCATTCATTCAGTTCAGATTTGGAAGAGTTCAGTCCTTTCAGTTGTTTTTCTATCTTGAACAATATGTCGTTCATTTCCATAAATGCACCGGCTTCTATGTTTACTATCTCCATAATCATTTGTTTAAGTGGTTGGTACAAAAATAGAATAGAAGGCTGTGGAACACAAGAGACTATCATCAAAGTGCATTATATTACATCAGATGTCATAGCGAAGCAACTGAACTATGCAGATCGGAGGGAGCTGAAATCCCTGTCTTATTTCGGGAGTTGATAAGCAGTCTATGTTTTATTATTGAGGAAGGTGAATTTTCACTGTATTTATGAGACCATATATAGAATATAACAATAACCTCCTATTTATTATACGGCTATGCGTCACATCGGTCGCAGTTAATCCCTGTAATCTTTCCTTTAATTCCAATCCGTTTGCCGCCGTATTCTTTTTCAGGTGAATTTTCATGGCGATAGCCATAAAGAAAATTCTCCTGAAAAAAGATATAAATGCGGCTGGCAAATCAGGATTGGGATTTATCTTTGATGGAAGGGATAACTAACTATTTTTGACTAGTGTCCTGTTAATTTCTCATTCATATCATTTTTCAAAAAATGGGAATTGTAACTCTTTGATATTGAAGAAAGAATAATTTTAATGGAATACTCGTTTATAATCTTTATTTCAAGCCGTTTTTTATATTTATTGAATAACATCGTATATAAATGTAAGTTTCTTTACGGGTCACTAGTGACTATTTTTAATTCAAAAGGAATGAACTTCAGGAAACTCTCGGATGGGGTTGTTAAGGAGGTTCAGTACAAAATTAACCAAAAAACAAGGGAAAAACTAAACTCTATCCCGATGATTCAGATAAACAATTCATCAGTATTTTTCGCATAATTTCTTATAATTATAAACTGCTCACATAAATGCGAGAACATGGTTTAAATCCTTTTTCTTGCTTTAATAAAAAAGGAAATGTCGGTTTCCATTCTTTCTGATTGCTTTTGTATGGTACTTCCTGTCTGATATTTGCTATTTCAAACAACTCTAGTTGCACTTTGCTACTGATATATCCTTTGTTACCAATGAGTGTACAATTACTATAATCCATATTCACATCCTTTAGGTAATGAATGTCATGTAACTGATTTTGGTAAGGTTAAAGGAATGAATGATTCCACTTAATTCACAGACCGAATGAAGCATATCCATAATCAGACATTTTATTGATATGTTATAAAAAATCGGGGCAGACTACAATTTAGCCTGCTCCGAAATCACAATCTTTTTACCAATTAAAATTTATTTCACTTGTATTATAGTTGTAACAGGTTTCACACCCTTAGCTGATGCGGTAAATGTAATTATACCTTCATGCTTGGAGCTGCGCACTATTGCGGTAGCTGCACCACTGAACAAATCCATTTCTTTATTTTGAAAAGGCAGAAGTGATGTAGGGTCACCATTGGCAGTAGCTTCAAAAGATCCGGCCCCAGAAATCTTATATTTCACTCTTCGGCTATCAGTAGGAACAAGGTTACCATCTTTATCAGCAACTTGGATAGTGATGTAACACAAGTCCTCTCCATTGGCAGAAAGCACACTTCTATGGGGAGTCGCCACTAGATGATGAGGTTTTCCTGCTGTCTTGATGATCTTTTCAGCAACAGTTTTTCCATCCTTATCATACGCTACAACTTTTACCTCCCCCGGTTCATACTTGGTATCCATCCACATCAGGCGGTAACGGTTATAAACTGTGGAATCATTCTTTTCTCTTATGCCTTGGCTCTTTCCATTGATGAACAATTCTGCTTTGGGATATGAGGTATATACAAAAACAGGAGTCACTTTACCCTCACGTCCTTTCCAATTCCAATGCGGAAGTATATGTAATGTCGGAGAATCCTCATTCCATTTAGACCGGTAAAGGTAATATCTGTCTTTGGGAAGCGATGCAAGGTCTATAATGCCGAATACAGAACTGTGGCTTGGCCAAGCATCCGTATCATAAGGTGATGGCTCTCCAAGGTAGTCAAATCCTGTCCATACAAACTGTCCTATCACCCAATCATGGTCATCGTCACGAGCGAAATCCAGATCGGGTACATTCGACCATGAACAACTTTCATTATCATAACTGTTGGATTGATTGCCGGGGTGAAGCTTTACATGATGATCCTTGAATTCAACAGGAAAGAAATATTTTCCTCTTGAGGATACAGTTGATGCCGTTTCAGATCCCAGAATCAACCCACCGGGTAATTTTTTATAAAATATGTCATAGAACTGAGGTTTGTAATTGAAACCTGGTATATCAAGAGCAGCAGCAAAGCCGTTGTCTATGACGGCACCTTCGCCGACCTGATCCATACCGCATGTAATCGGACGTGTATTGTCAAGAGTTCTAACCGCATTCTGAAGTTTCATGAGTTCACCGATACCCGGTTCACCCCACTGACTCGGTACTTCATTTCCGATAGACCACATGACAACTGATGGATTGTTCCTGAAATGACGTACCATGTTTGAGATATCTTTTTCAGCCCATTCATCAAATAGAGTTCCATATCCGTTCGGTGATTTTGGCCGGAACCCCCAATCATCGAATGGTTCGATCATCAGCATTAATCCTATTTCATCACATAGCTCCACAAGTTCAGGGGCAGGCATATTATGGGACGTACGTATGGCATTGGCACCCATATCCTTGAGAAGCTCCAACTGGTGGCGCAATGCAGACTTGTTGACTGCCGCTCCCAACGGACCAAGATCATGGTGGTTGCATACACCTTTGAACTTAGTCGCCTTTCCATTCAGGAAAAAACCTTTTTCAGGAACATAAGCCAGAGACCGTATGCCGAAGCGGGTATCATATTCATCCACCTTCCTGCCGTCTACGGAAAGTAGGGTTTTGGCTGTGTAGAGTGCCGGATTTTCCGGACTCCACAGTTCTGGATTGTCTACAAGAAAATTCTGTGTAAATTCCTGACCTCTGGCACAAAAGACATTAGATCTTTTTGCGACCTCTTTTCCTGTGGGGCTCAGGATGACTGTCGTAACATCAATATTCTGACGGTTGTATGTACCGGCAACCTTCATGGACAGGGAAACCGATGCGTATTCTTTCGTCACGACAGGTGTGGTTATGAAAGTCCCCCAAATCGGTATATGGACCTTGTCGGTGGTTATTATATGAACATTACGATAAAGTCCTGCACCCGGATACCAACGTGATTGTCCTTCTTTGTTCTCACAAGCAACTTCCAGACTATTTTTCCCGGGACGGATTACTCCATCTACATTTATATAGAATGAATTATACCCATAGGGCCATGAAATGACCTCTTGTTCGTTTAATTTCACATGGGCATTGCTCATAACCCCATCAAATAGGAGGGTGATTGACCGATTGGTCGTATCAGGGATTTCAAATACAGTACGATAGATTCCTTTCCCTATGAATGGCAGCCCGCCTGTACGACCCGTCTTTTCCGTTGCTTCCGTTTCTCCGTTTTGTTCTACTGCAACAGTCTGCAAATCATGTTTCCTGTCAAATGGACCATAAATAGCCCAATCATGCGGAACACGGACTTGTCTGGAGTCTGATGCATCGAATACATCGCCGTGAGTGAATTTCCATCCTTCCTTTAAGGTTTGTACTGTGCGTTGAGCATTCATATTAATGGCTCCCGAAAGAGCCATTAGTGTAATCAGATATTGAATTCTCATAAAGATTTCATTTGTTTTTGAACGCATCAAGAGCGACTGTAGGCGCATCATTGTCAAAGCATCCCATATTGTAACCGTCATTGTAGCCATTGGGAGCTTCAGGTTCCCAATAGAATATACCTTCAACATCGGCATTCATCATTTTTGTTATGAGTTGTCTGCAGGCTTCACCCTGATCATAGGGCATACCTATCTCACAAATCATCACAGGTTTGTTGTACTTCTGTTTCAAGTGATTGATGTTTGCAATACAGTCATCTGCCACTTTCATCCATCCTCCTGTTTCACCTTGTTGTTCTGCCCAATAAGGATAGAGAGACATACCAATCATGTCATATTTACCACCGTTGTTTTCAAGAATGTCAAACATACGGTCATAAGCCCATTGGTTGTTACCTCCATCAAGATGGACAATGACTATTGCTTCCGGAAAAACCTCCTTGACAGCATCGTAGCCGGCATTGTTCAGTTCGGTCAATTGTAAAGGATTGTCAACCGACCCCATCGGCAGCATCATTCCGGGTGTCGTTTCATTCCCGATTTGTACCCATTCAGGAGTGACCCCTACAGATTTCAAGGCGGTCAAGGTCTCATTTACATGGTTGGCCATCGCTTTTTTGAGATCTGCCAAAGAAAGCTCTTTCCAGGCTTCAGGCATTTCCTGATGGCCGGGATCTGCCCATGTATCGGAGAAGTGGAAATCAATCATGGTTCTCATTCCAAGTTGTTCTGCTCGACGGGCCTTGAGAACAACATCATCGATACTGTTCCAACCATCTTTGGGATTAACCCAGACACGAAGTCGTATTGAATTGACTCCACAATAGTCACGGAGCAACTCCATGCATTCCATCTCATGACGGTCACTGCTCGGTGTGTAAAACTTACGGCCTTCCGATTCCATCTGGGTGAGCCAGCTTACATCAGCTCCACGAGCAAAACCGGTTTCTTTTTCGATTACCAAGGGATTGTCCTGTCTGGGGCTTGTGACAGGTCCGTCTTCTGAGCACGACCCACAGACCATTGATAGCGCAAGTACAAATGTGGAAAATATTGTTGTCATTTTCATAGAAGTTTTTTATTTAAGTTTCGCAAGTACTCAACTTACTAGTTGACAAGGCTTTAGTCAACAAGTCTACAAGACTGAAATGCCCTATTTGATGAAGTATCGCTTGAAACGAATCGCTACAAATACCTTGTCAACTCGTCAATTTGTTGCTCGTCAACTGCAACTTGAGCTTGCGAAAGTTGAGGTTTTTTTATTTTAATGAATAAGAATATGTTTGATTACCAAGATCTACAGTCAAAATGTACGTTTCACCTACGGTCAGAGCATTGTCTCCGTCAAATCCCGTTGTGGCATCGGAATGACCGAGTTTCAAGATTCCGTTACCTCCTCCGAAGAATACCCCCCAATCGTTGTTGACTAGGACTTTGACTCCCCAAGGGGTTTCTTTTTCTTTTACAAACTCAGCGGTAAAAATTTCTGGATTTTCAGATGATTGTACCATTTCGTGCTCAGACCAGTCATCATTGAGGCCTGTATAAGTCAAGGTCTCAACCTTAGTGAGTTGATATGTCAGATCTTTGAACTTGAAGTCCATTACATAAAGCCCCTTTTCAGGTGCCGGTATGTTTCCGTCTGATTCGGCCGGAATCAGGTTGCCACTTAAAGGAGTGGATCCGTCTGTTGCTTTATAGGCAGGTTCCCAGCTAGGCTGCGGATAAGCACGGTACCCCCATTCCGAATCTATCCAATGGGCACCTCCGTATGCCAATACGTCTTCATCATATAAGGTGAGATAATCGTCAAATCCATTCCAATTTACGACACCTGAGAAATACAAATGAAGTTCCGGCTCTGGTTCAGGAGCGGCTTCACCAGTTCCTACAGTCAACTCAAGAGGTTTCGACAAGTCAAGTACAAGGTTTGTTTCACCGGAAGGTAAATCTAAGGTGATGGCAGAACCGGTATCGCCAAAAGTCAGGTTGTGGCAGTCACCGCCAAAAGCTACCACTTGTTCCAATGCCGGTCCCATATCGGTCGTTTCTTTATTGTAGAGACTTCCTTTTCCACTGATTGTTATGGATACTGTTGTCGCTGAAGGAAGATTGACAGGAAGAATCCACTGGTTGGTCTTTTGGTTATAGGTCATTTCTCCGCTAATATCTCCGGCAACTGTAAGATTATCTATGTGCAGACCACTCCACCAGCCTTCAACCGTATTCAGAGTAGTGTAATAACATCCGGCAGGATCAGGAAACCAGAAATTCCAGTGATCATCTTCAGATGAAGCATGGAACGTCATTCCTTCTTGACCGAGATTACCCCAAACTACATCATTTGCTTCACGGAACCACCAGTTCATCCAGCCGTTCACACCCAAAAATCCTTGATAGATGCCGTTCTCTTCAGGAGATGCAAGTTGCATGGATGTCTCATTCCAATCTTTATCAAGAACAGTTCCGAATATCAAGTGTATACGATAAGGCTGAACCAGTACTTTCAAAACAGAAGAATAGGTAGGACTCATATTGTCCGCAATTACAGAACGGATACGAATATACAAGGGCGCTTTTTCATCAGCGGTATAACCTATACGACCGAGCAAGGAATTCAACTCTTCGCACAGGAATTGTCTGAATCGCACTCCTTTTTCCACACTTAAATCCAAGGTAGTGGTGAACTGTTCATCTTTTGAAAGCTGGATTGTTTCCTCTGTTGCATTAACCGGAGCTTGAAGCAAGGTATCGCTTAATGCTAATCGGCCATCGCCACTCCAATAAATAGTCATGGCAAGTGCCTGTGGATTATCTGGGGTCAATATGATGTCGCCCCTTGCACCTTCCAAATTGATGTCATCAGAAGGTATGACATATACCGAGTCAATATCACTATTGCAAGAGGTTAGCCCAAAAGCAACAATACCGGACACAAGTATAGTCTGTAATATATTTTTCAGTGTCATGATTTATAAATCAATAAAGAGGGTTAGACAAATTGGGATTTGCTGTTAGATCTGTGTCGGGGATAGGATAGATGTTATATTTCTCATCAACTGAGCGTCCGTCCAATACACCACCTTTCCATTGCCAGATATAGGAATCAGATGTAAACTTGTCAAATCTTACAAGGTCAGTCCTACGGATTGACTCAAGGTAGAGTTCGCGGCCTCGTTCATCCAGAATGAAATCCAAAGTAAAATCTGAATCAGAAATTTTTCCCGTTGGATCGTTGTTATATGCACGAAGTCTCACCTTATTGACAAGATTGAGGGCCTCTTGACGGGATATGCCGACACCACCACGAAGCAATGCTTCTGCAGCCATGAGATATACATCAGCCAAACGAATCATAGGATAGTCAGTCGAACAACCGGTAGCAGCGGAATTGGAAGCGGCAATTCCCTCATCAGTCAGATTGGAAAATTTCTCAAAGAAATATCCTTCAGTCTGGTTGTCAATCGGTCCTGTGAAATATTGTGCTTGCCCGTCAGTATAGAACATGGCTCGGCTATCCAATGTACTTGTTATATCCCCAAATTTTTCAACGATTTCACCCCTCGCTCTGAACATTCCCCAACCATTGGTTAAGCCATATTTAGTCGGATCCTGAGAGCTGGAGTTACCACATGACCCGCAAGTCAGATAAGTTCCACCTCCCCATGTCACAGAGGTTGTGGCATCACATACCATAGCAAATAATATTTCATGGGTACGCTTGTGATTATCCGCATTAAACAATTTCGCATATTCCGGTTCAAGATAAAATGCTGGATTGGAAATCACCTTATGACAAGCAGTTATACACTCTGTATAGTATTTTGTATCTACAGTGCCACGATATATGGCACTATTAAGATAAAGTCTGGCAAGCAATGCCCATGCTGTAGGTTTACTGGCTCTACCGTATTCATTTGTGTCTGGTAGAGATGCAGAATTTCCGTCATCAACTAGGTCTTTTAGTTCGCTTTCTATGAAATCGAAAAGTCCTATACCATCGTATGCTTCCGGAATATAACCTGTTACAGGTGTGTTTTCATCAACTTTTGGTCCCTTACGATAAAGATCCAAAACCATCCAATAACTGAAGGCTCTCATAAAACGAGCTTCAGAGCGATAGGCCCGTATTTCATCTTGCTCTGTAGTTGAGAATTTTGACAATGCTTCATCAGTGCAGTTACGAAGGAATTCATTGCATAGAGTGATGTTGAAGAATAACCAATAATAGGTGTCTGATACCCATGAGTCTTTGGAACTCCAATTCATATAGGTCAAATCCACAAGATTATTTCCAGACAGCCAAGTGTTGGCAACTTCATCAGTAGCTGCTTCCTGAAGATTGAAATAGCCACGTGAGAAATCCTGACCATTGATTGTTGTCAAGTCTCCGTTGTCTCCACCTTGACCTTGGCCTGCAAGAATATAGGAGGCATAAATTTTTGCAAGAACTTTCTTATAGTTCTCGGCTTGTGAATACACTTCTTTTGACGTGGTTTCTGTTACTGGCATTTGGTCAAGGTCATCCACGCAACTACTGAATAGCAGACCGAATCCCATCAAAAGTCCGAATAATATATTTAGTCTGTTCATATTATTGTTTTTTAGAAGTTAAGTCCCACGGTTAATGAATAAGTACGTGGTCGTGGGTAAACTGCAGTATCAACACCATTAGCTGATTCAGGATCCACTCCCTTGTATTTGGTTATAGTAAACACATTTTGAACCATTGCCGATATATTAAGACTAAGATTCTTATAGATTTTTCCAAAGTCATAAGCAAGTTGGAGATTATCCATCTTAAGGAACGATGCGTTTTCAAGATAATAATCGCTCAGGAACTGACGGCGTTGGAAGTGGGTGTCAAGGAAACTCCGGTTGAGATTATTGAGCTGGTAATCATTATAACTCATAGTCTCCCATGCACCAGTATTCATAGCCATACCATTAAATATATATCCACCGATATTGGCACGCATAGAGGTCGATAGAGTCCATTTCTTGTAGCGCAGACTGGTTGATAAACCAAGTATCCAATCCGGAGCTGGTGAATGGCAATGGTAACGGTCCTTGTTCGTTATTTCTCCGTCACCATCCAAATCTGCATACAGTCCTTCAATGGGGCGACCTGTTTCCTGATCATACAGTTGTTTGTATAGATAGAAAGAATAGGGGGCATAATCGGTTGAAAATACCTGCATCTGATAGGCATCAATCCACGGTCCTACTTCGGTGTCAGGACTCGGTGCACCAGGGGTAAGCGTCAGATTTTTTATACGTACCCGTTGCCATGCGGCGTTTGCAGTTATATTCCATGACCAATCCTTATTATCAATAAGATGAGCCGTAAGTGCAAGTTCAAGACCTTTTGAATCAACATTTCCTACATTTTCAAGCATTTGTTTATCGAAATTGGTACCAGCCGGGACTGGAACCGTAGCCAGAAGATTTTCTGTTTTGCGGGTATAATAGTCTGCTGAAAAAGTAAATCTGTTGTTCAGGATGGCTATGTCAATACCATAGTTCCATGATTTGGTAGTTTCCCATTTAAGATCCGGATTGTATGCTTCCGGACGGTAAGTATATACAGGGTTTCCTCCAAACTGATACTGGGCTCCATCAAGTCCAGGTGTATATACAGGAATATATCCGTAGTTGGTTATACCATCCTGCTGACCGGTTACACCATAAGAAACACGTACTTTGAGGTCATTTATCCATCTGCGGATTGGTTCAAAGAAATTTTCATTTGATACACGCCATGCAATGGCAACAGACGGGAAGGTTCCCCATCGGTTATCCTTCGAGAAACGAGATGAACCGTCACGACGGACTGTAGCCGTCAAAAGATATCGGTCCATTAATGTATAGTTCAAACGGCCATAGTATGATATGAGCGAGTGACGTTGGTTGGTCGCTGCCGAAGTTGATTGCTGTTCACCATCTGCATTAAGAACCGCATAAAATGGTGTTGTATATTTCCAATATTGGTAATCATAACCGAATGTTGCATCAATATTAGACTTGATGGCATCAATATCACGATTATAGTTCGCATATACAGTTAATAGGCGGTTGTAGTTCTTTTGAGGCCCATATTCATAATTACGTCCGCCTGTAGTATAGTATGAAATGGCTTCTTTAGGGACAACAATACGACCTTCACCTTTCGACCAGTCATATCCTCCCGTTGCATGAAGCCTAAGGCCCTTAACCCAACGTATATTCCAATCAACATCAATATTACCGATTACACGGTAAACGTCAGAAGTGGATTTGTATTGCATAAGACGGCCTACTGCATTGGCAAGTGCACCTGTTACAGGTATTCCATTAGCGTCTATAGCTTCATTATAGCCGCCAAAATCATCATTCCCAGAATATACAGGGATTGTAGGATTTAAGGTAGCACCTCCCCAAATGGCATTGGTGTCGGCAAAACGGTTCTTTGAATAGGTAGCTTTCAGACTGAATTGAAAACGCAATTCATCGTTAAAGAAAGAGGGTGTAAGATTAAGGTTCCCTGTAAAACGTTTTGTGTTATCTGTCTTAAGAATTCCATCTTGATAATATGCTCCAGTCGATACTCGGAAAGGAAGCCACGAAGCAGCCCGCCCAGATACACTTAGGTTGTTGTCTGTGCCGAATGCTGTCTGATAGATTTGGTCATTCCAATCAGTTCGGCTTTCACCAAGAAGTGATTTCTGTCGTTCAGTACCTAGTTCATTCACTATTCCGATAAATTCGTCGGTAGTCAACATGTCTGAAGTTTTTGTTTTGGTAGCTATTGAATTGGTCGTTTGGAAAGAGACTTTAATTCTATCTCCTTTACCCTTTTTTGTCGTGATAATGATTACACCATTTGATGCACGAGATCCATAGATTGCGGTAGAAGAAGCGTCTTTAAGAACTGTCATACTCTCTATATCGTTCGGATTAATCAGACTCAAGAAGTTTCCGCTACCACTGACAGATCCGCCAACTTCCATAGGTACACCATCAAGAACGATAAGCGGGTCATTAGACGCATTAAGTGAAGCACCGCCACGAATACGGATAGTAGAGCCGGATGTAGGTGAACCACCACCATTGACAATTTGTACACCTGCTATTTTACCATTGACCAATTCTTCTGGTGATGAAATAACCCCTTTATTAAAGTCCTTTTCACTTACACTTGATATGGAACCTGTGAGGTCTTCTTTTTTACGCACACCATAACCAATGACTACAACTTCGTCAAGAACTTTGTTGTTTTGCTTCATCGTTACATTGATGACATCCGATGTAATATCAATTACAAAATCTTCATAACCTATATAAGAGAACGAGAGTTGTTTGACTGTTGTGGGAATCTTAAGGACATAATGTCCATCAAAATCAGTGATAGCTCCGATTGATTTACCTACAACTTTAACCGTGGCACCTATAAGTGGTTCACCATTTTCATCAATGACAGTACCAGTAACTGTCTTTTGGGTTTGGGCATAAGCCGAAACTGGTATAAGGAGAATTGAAAATAGTATTCCCAATAACCAACCCCTTATTTCGACATGGCCGATTGTTTTGTTCATTAGAAATGCATATTAGTGTTTATCATAAAATTGAATTTAAGTTTAGTAATTAGTAAATGGTATCAACCATTTCTAATCCTGTTTTGATGCAAACTTACAATTTTGATAGATACCGGCATATCGATAATTGGACAATTGATGCAACAAATAGGACAGACTGATAATAATATCTATAATGGATATCTATTTGTCTTGTTTATTGCCCTTTGTTTCATCATCGGATTGGTATTGACTTGGTTTTACACCAAACTGGCTCTGAAAACATTTCGTAAAATAGGATGGGGTCTTGAAGCCAACCATATAACTGATTTCAGCCACTGTAAAACGGTGTTGGCTTAAGAGAACAGCTGCTTTCTGAAGTCTCACGTTTCTAATATAATCCAATGGGGCTGTCCCGATATATTTCTTGATTAGACGGTATAATTGCTTATTGGGAATACCGCTCTTTTCGCAAAGCATATTGACATTCAAGTCTGGATCTGATATGTTTTCCTCTATAATTTTCGCAATTTTAGCAAGAGATTTCTCATTGATAGATTCGGCTTCTATCGGTTTGGATTCGGCTTCAGTGATTGTTTCTATTCTGGCCTTTTCTTTTATCTCATTTCTTGATTTCAACAATTGCTTTATGCGTCCAAGAAGTGCTGACGGCTCAAAAGGCTTGGGCATAAAGATATCAATACCCAACTTAATGCTTTCGTTCTCGGTTTTATTGTCAGAGATAGCGGTCAACATAATTATAGGTATAGAAGAAAGGCGAGGATGTTGTTTCATTCGTCTGACCATTTCAAGACCGTTCATTATAGGCATCATCTCATCTGCAATAATCAGGTCGGGGACAAATGACGCAGCAATGGCAAGTCCGGAACGGCCATTTTCTGCCGCAAGACATGTATATTCCTTTTTAAGGATTTCTGTGATGAACGTGGAAATCTGTATATTATCTTCAACAATCAAGATTTTGGTTCGGTTACTATCTTCTGTAGAATTTTTCTTAAGAGTAACGGGTAAGATCTTTTCAGAAACAGGCAAGGTTACGACAAAAGAGGTTCCTTGTCCTTCTTTACTATATAAATTGATATTGCCTTTCATGAGTTCCAGATACTTCTTGATAAGATATAATCCAAGCCCTGTGCCTTCATGCAGCTTTGATGTTGACGGAGCCCGGAACATCCTTTGGAATACGAGAGACTGGTCAATATCCGCAATACCTACTCCATCATCAGAAACAGCAATTTCAACTTCATTTTTTTGAAGGCTGATTCCCAGTGAGATGGTTGCACCTTCATCCGAGTATTTACAGGCATTTGATAAAAGGTTGGTTATTATCGATTCAAATTTTACCGCATCTGCTTCTATCAGTAATTGTGTACATGATGAATGAAATATGAATTTCTTTTGTGGGTTATTCTCTTCAAAAGCATCAAAGACACCCTTACAGAATTCAACTACATCAAATGTAGAGATAATCAGAAGGTTCTCGTCTGTATCTTCAAGATGTTGTAATTCAAGTGTTCGATGAATCATGTTATTCAATCTAACTGCATTATCGTAAATAGTTTCAAGATTTTTCTTACTTTCCGGATCTTTGGCTTTTTCTTTCATCAAACTGACTGGACCCATAATCATGGATAACGGCGTTTTCAAATCATGTGAAATGGTTGAAAGGAAAGTTAGTTTCCTTTCAACATTCTCTAAAGCCGCTTGGCGTTCTTGCTCTTGAAATACACGAAGATTCCGCTTATGGGTATACCACACAATCCAATAGACAATCATTAATGCGATTAATATATATAGACATATGGCCCACCAAGACATTAGTAATGGAGGATTAACCCTGATAGGGATTGTAACAGGTTTGATAGGAGAACCTACTGTTTTAACCAAAAGTGTATAATCACCCATCTTCAAATCTGAAAATGAAATGGTATTGGTCCCTTCTGGCATGACAATCCAACTTCCTGTTGTATCTACAGGTGAGTCTGTCAATTTATACATATATCGCTGTACAGATTCTGGAGAATAGTTTAGTGTGCTGACAACGAGGGTTACATTTCCTCCGTAAGGTATTTTCATGCCCTTAGATCCTCCTTTGATATCAGATAAATTAAATTCGCCCGTACCTCGATTATTTAACACCATCTTTATAGATTTAAAGTCAACACCATTGCCGATAATGGGTGTATCAATTTCTAGAATCTCATCCGTACCACCAAGATATACTTTATTGCTAACCGTATCTTCATAGATAGCGGTATATGACTTTTGAGGGATAGGTAAAAGGACTGGGGTTAATGAAGCACCATCAATATTCCATACATTACTTTGGGTTGAAATCCACATTCCATCTCCTACTTTATCTAAGGCTAAAATCGTTTCATCACTATTGGTATATGGAAACTGAATTATCTTATAACTATCATCTTCATTGAAAATAATCACACCACCTTTATATGCACACCATATCCGACCTGACTTATCAATTGCGATATTTGTAGGGTAACCTTTCGTCAAATTATATATGTCAAACTGAATTAAAGACCTGGTTGTAGGATTAAATTTAGTAAGGATATTATCTCGAAACAAGAGTATCCACAGATTACCATTATGGTCTCTCACTATATCGTTTATATAATTGTTTGATAATACTTTACCTTCAGTAAATTTTGTTTCCGCATTAAGGGAAAAATCAGAGATAACAGTTCCTCCCTGATTCTTTAATTTGGATTTAATTATACAGTGAATTCCATTTAAGTAACTACCCGTCCACAAATAATCTCCATCTTCTACTAGTGCATAAACCCAGTTAGAATTGTGTTCTCCATTTTTGTCTACGATATGAAATACTTCAAAATTATTAAGTTCATTATTAAATCGGTTGATTCCAGCATCGGTCGCAAACCATAATTTATTTTCACTATCCTCTAGTATAGAACGTACTTTGTTGTGTGATAATGAATTGGGATTATCAGAATGTCGAAACCATGTAGGTGTCGAATGATCCGATAATTTTATGATGCCATTAGTGCCGGCAAGCCATAAATTGTTTTTACTATCTCTATGAATAATATGGATTTCATTTCCTTCTCCGGAATGGGTTAAGGTGCTAAGTTTTATGGTTCTAGTGGATCCGGAATTGGAGGTTATAGAAAAACCACGTTCATGCCCTGTCCAGACATTGGACTGTTGGTCTGCATAAATGCACCATATTTCGTTATCTGCTAGACTTAATTCCATTCTTGAATCATGGCGATAGTGTTTAATTGTGCCTTTGTACATATCAAATACACCATTGTCAGTACCTATCAATATATGGCCTTTATTACCTTTTGATAGACTTTTGATATTGTTGTTTCCTAAATCTATGATATTTTCCCATTTTTCATAGATGGGTGTGTATTTGTACAAAAAACCTTCTCCACCCATATATATACTTTCCCCATTTTCAGATTCTAGAAGACAGTTTACAAATAGTGAGTTTGGTATTGGATTATCCAATTTTACTTTTACTGGAAGAAATGATTTTGTATTGCTACTCCAACGTGCCAGGCCGTTATAAGTCCCTGCATATATGATACCGCGGCTATCTCTTAATAGAGAATATACTGATTTATGAGGAAGCCCGTTAGATAAATCAGTAAGTTTTTGTTCTGAAAGACTTAATCGGAAGATACCGTTCAGGCTACCAATCCAAAGTTCATTATCAAGAAGTAATAAAGTCCGGATCTCATTGGGTGTATTTGATGGATATGATTTTACTTTTCCAGTCAAATAATCATATATCAACAATCCGTTACTACTTCCCAATAAAAGTTCGTTGCCATTCTCAATTATGGAATACACATGAGTTCCGAATAATTCACTTTCGCCAACAGGATGGGTGGTAATTCCATCATAAAAAAACAATCCACTATTAGTTCCTAACCACATAATACCTCGACTATCCTTATAAAGGCTGAATACAGTAGTCTTTTTCCCCGCAACAGCAATATTCTTCCACGTCAATTCTGGTTCTGGCAATTGAGGTGCTGATGAGACAAAGGATGAACTGCTGGTTACCAACAATAAGGTAACCAATATATGTAGTTTTAGTGTAATGTCTTTTATTAGCATGCTTTTTATAATGTAGGTTAAGGCAAAGATATGAATTTTTAAGATAATAGATTAATATAAATATCATATCCTATTTAATTAGCCTTTTATAAAATGATATCCCTTACTTTGTATGCTATCAATTAATAAGATAGGGGGATGTTATCGAACATTTTATTCTTCGCCAAAGTTTTTAGCGAATTTTTGCCAATCTCCTGTTGTATTCACATCATAATATCTATCCTGCTGGTATCCTCCGATATATTCCTGACTTGTCCAAGTGGAGTCAGACAAAAAATAATATTGCCCGGTCTGATTTCTGCATAAATAAGTGTCAAAATAATATATTGAAGAACCGTCCTCAGCCTGTTTCATCGGTATTATTTGCCAATTACCGAATCCATCATCTGTAAAATCACCTGTTATATATCCTTTTGCGTCACTTCCAGTATTCCACATATTTACTTCAAAGGTTACTTTCACATTGAAATCTCCATAAGCTTCAATACCGCAATGGGGTAGAAGAGTATTGTTGAAATCAAAAAAGACTACATTTTCCCAATTTGATCCAACGCCCCAAAGGGTTTGATTATTTGCCGACACCCAAAATGGTTCCCAAACGCAATATCCAGCTCCACCATTAGCAAGTAATGCTTCTTTTATTTCAATAAGATAGTCTTTTTGCAGTTGAGGACATGGTACTTCTGGATATTCCATACACATTTTACTCATAAGATTATGATTTTCATCATTCCATGCTCGGGTCCATATATGTCCTGTTTCAGCTACAAAGAGTCGTATACCATATGTTGAATATAAATTTGATGCAAATTTTCCTAAGTCCTGGGGTGTATAGTCTTGCCATTGGGGATAATATGAAACTCCTAACATATCGAATGAACTTAAACCGTATTTCTTATGGTTTGCTATCCAATTCATTGCGTCATTAGGGGTCATCGCTACATGTAAAATGGTTTTTATATTTTTCTCATTATTATTATTGAAGTCTTCAACAGCTTTTAATCCAGCATTGAATAATTTCGTGTTACGAACAAAGTTAACAGGTACAATATTGGCGTTATCTTCATTAAGTATATTGTTATTTGTTTCGTTCCCAATCTGTACCATTTCTGGAAGAAGATTATTATTCAATAAATGTTGAAGAGTATTATAGGTATAATTATATACAGAATCAGCCAATAATGAAGAATAGCGTACAACTGGACGCCATGCTTCTGGTACTAAATTTTGCTGAGGATCAGTCCACGTATCAGAATAATGGAAATCTAAAAGAACATTCATTCCTTCATCTTTGGCTCTGCGAATGCTTCTTTTCACATCAGATAAAGTTGAATAATTAGTCCATGTCGGGTTATGCCACAGCCGCACTCTAACAAGATTTGCTCCAAAACTCTTAATTAGATTATACGGATCTACAGATTTACCTTCTTTTGTGTAGTTAACACCACAATCCTGTAATTCATTTACATAAGACAAATCAGCTCCTTGAAGAAATGGGAGAACTTCAGATGTAGAACGGCTTGCTGATATTTCGGTCATTTTGTTTGATTCTGTTGTCATTATTTTATCAACTTGGTCTTGACAACCGAACAAAGTGATTGATAACAGAAAAATCTCAATAATCATAAAGGTTTTGGTAAAAATACTAGTTCTCATGTTTTTTAATTTAAGTTTAACTTTATGCCAATAAAATTAATGGATTCGACTGATTCTTGAGCTGATATTTAAGACATAATATATAGCAAAAAGACTTCTTTATTCTAATGTCACATACCTTTCATTTAATGTCCGAAATGTTGCATCATTTAAATCTATATGCATTTATTGGAGTAGAGA
>OMCT01000297.1_pt1 | contig 41596 bp, 46 predicted proteins | sample 1674301 | NCBI WGS metagenome assembly OMCT01 (sample SAMEA103958158, study PRJEB25191) | human gut metagenome
AAGAATTAATTAGTAAATAATTAAATTATAAATGTAAGGCTCTTTTGTTAGAGTCTTTTTAATAAAAATAATATGAAAAAGCAGTTGACATAATAACGCAATAGCGCTATTATAAAATCACGATATGAAAGTATTACTTATATATAGTAATAGCCTGTCGAGATTCTGATCTCGGGTAGGACAGTCGATCTAAAATAATAAAAGGAGGACTTAATATGTCAATTAGAAAAACTATGTTTGTAAAAGAAAATTCATTTCGTAAATTGGATGATCCATTCAATGATTCAACAAAAAAGTATTTGTTTTACGTAAAAGTTGGGGATGTTCCTGAAGGTATTCCGATGGCAACAAACCCGCGAGACCAAAGACTTACATCTGGTGTGGCTCAGGCAATAAAAGAATCCTTGGAAAGTAATGATGGATATTTTCATCTAAAAAACAGAGGTATTGTAATCTCAGCTAAGAGTTGTACTTACAATAATAAAACAAAAGAAGTTACCATCAATTTTACAGATGATATGTTACATGGAAATATTGATGGTGGGCATACTTATAAAATTGTTTGTGATCACCGTAATGATAATTTAGATCAATACGTACAGTTTGAGGTGATGACAGGGGTTGAAGATATCATCGAAAAATTGGCCGAAGCACGTAATACTTCTGTTCAAGTGGATGAAAAGTCCATGGCAGAACTTAAACAAAAATTTGACCCTATTAAAGAAGGTTTAGAAGGAATGTCATTCTATCCAAGAATCGCATTTAAACAAAATCAACAGGCATTTGATGATAACACCAACAAAAAGCTTAAAATGATTGATGCACGAGAAGTTGTTTCTATTGTTAATATGTTTAATATTGATAAATTTGATTCAGTGACTCACCCTATTAAAGCATATTCATCAAAAGCTAATATGTTAGATATGTATCTTAAAGACCCCGAATATTACCGTAAGTATGTTAATATTATGCCTGACATTTTTGATTTGTATGATGCGATTGAAACTGAATTTGCAGATGCATTTAACAATACAGGTGGTAGATATGGTCGTAAAAAATATGCAGGGTATAAAGATGGAAAAGTTATTGGAACATCAAAATTTGGACTTCAAAAAATTAAATACAAAATTCCAGATGGATTAATTTATCCTGCAGTGGCAGCATTCCGTTCTTTGGTAGTATATAATTCTAATACAGATAAATATGAATGGAAAAATGGAGTAAATCCTATATATGTTTGGGATAAGTGCAAGGAAAACATGACAGTACAGATCATGAACTTTGCAACTGCGATTGGAGATAATCCTAATGCAGTAGGTAAGGATTCAAATATTTGGAACCTGGCATATATGACTGTTTTACTCCAACAGGGGACAAACTAAAATGAGAAAAAAATATATTGTAAAGTTAAAGGTAAAAGAAGCAATAGAAAAAAGAGATATTACTCAGAAGAAATTAGCTGAGATGTCAAGTATACGAGAGTCGACTATCAGTGATATTGTACGTGGTACACGTACAGTGATAAATTTTGAACATCTTTCAAAAATTGCAGAAGCATTACAAGTTGAAGACATCAGAGAGTTAATTGATTTTGAATAGTATGAACGCTATTTTGGATGTTTAGAGGGTATCTTATGACCCTATTATTGTATATGAAAAATGCAGGGACATATAAATTATAGAAAGTCACTCTTAGAAGTGACTTTTTTCTGACAAAATAAAAGGACCGGAATGGGCCCGGTCCAGAAATGGGAATGTTGAGAAAGTTAATTGAAAGGGTTAGAGTCTTAACTTAATCAACACACTCACAGTATAACATGGTTTTACGGGAAAAGAAAGCACTTTGTTATCGAATGTATACTTTAAATAATTAGTTTTAATTTACTATGTTAGTACTTACAAACTGTTGCATTATACCTTTAGGAAGAGTAGGTAAAAAATGAAAGTTCAAAAGTGTATTTGTTTAGGGAACAGTCTCATCTTGGTCGTGTGATTGTGGCTCATAAGAAACATGTGAGTGAAATTACAGAGTTGACGTCAGAAGAAAGGGCGGTTTATATAAAGTAGCTTGTGCTATGCATGAAATATTCAATCCAGATAAAGTCAATTATGGGGCTTATGGCGATACGGGTTATCATCTTCATTTCCATTTAGTTTCTAAATATAAGGATGGATATGAATGGGGCGATGTATTCGCTATGAATCCTGGTGAAAAAACATTGTCGGATGAAGAATAGCAGGACATGGTTAAAAAATATCGTGCTGTATTTTTTCTATTGTTCACTATGATTTTTTCTAAATTGAATAGGTGAAATGCCCGTTGCTTTTTTGAAGGCTTGGGCAAAATAGGATTGGCTTGTAAATCCTATGATGAGGGATATTTCTGAAATTTGAAGATTGGTTGTAGAAAGTAGAACTTTAGCTTCTTGAATACGCTTTTGAATCATGTAGTTAATGGGAGAGATTCCCTTATATTGTTTAAAGGCATGTACAATGTGATATTTATTTAAGAAAGTGAGTTCACTTAAAGTGTCTAGTGTAATATCTTCTTTAAAGTGAGCATCTATATATTTTTCAATATAGACACAGTCTTTGTTGGCTTTATTAACGGGTGAAGATTTTAAACTAATGTTGGCCCTACGCATCAGGTTGATCAGTAATACTTCTAATAAGTTTTGGCATAAGGATTGATATTCAGCATCTCTAGCCTTAACTTCCATTAGAATGGTTTTTAGATAGAATAATACTTCGTGTTTGTATTCATAATAGTTGGCAATACTACATCCTTTTTCTTCGTCCTCTTCTTTTGAAAAGAAGGTGACGCCTTCAATTCCCATAACAATGTATTCGAAGTTGATATTTTCAATACCACGCTCGGTATGTGAGATAAGTGGATTGACAATAACGAGATCGTCTTCTTTTACGGGATAGTTTTTGTTGTCTAAACTTAAAAGTCCATGGCCTTTTGTCACATAGAATATTTCTGTATATAAATGGGTATGTAGGGTGGAATTCCATTCGTGATCGAACTTGGATTCAGTTATATATAGTAGTTTTGGTCGGGCTTTATTGAAGTCAACTTGGTCAATTTGAAAGCGTTGTGTACTCATAAAAACACCTCTTTTTGTATTATTATATATTGTTTTCTATTGTTTATCAATTTTGTTGTCAAAATTACTAAATCACAATATATCTAAAATATAGAGCTATATTTTTATGATAAAGCGCTTTCAAATAGGCTATACTAGGCATGTCAAAAGAGGTTCATACGAATTTATGAGGAGGTAAAGTATGAAAAAAATTATAACTGCTGGGTTATCATTTGCGATGGCAGCATCTATGTTAGCAGGATGTTCTAGCAAACCAGCTGAAAATTCTGATTCTGGAGATAAGCGAGTATTAAAATTTGATTCTTTCTCTGGTGGTAATGGTGAAGAAGTATTCACAAAATTGGCTAAGGCTTTTGAAAAGGCAAATCCGGATGTAGATGTTCAATTGCGTTTTGAAAAAGAATTGCCTGATGTATTGAATAAAGAAAATGCGAAGGGTGAATATTCGGATGTTGTTTACTATAACTTAGGTCAGCCTTCTGGATATACTGAAACTCAATTAAATACTCATGAAGTATTGGATATTTCAGATGTAGTTGAAGAAGTTGGTATGGATGAAAACTACGCAAATAGTAGTATCGTACAATATTATGGTGATGGAAAATCTTATTTGATGCCACTTAAGACAACTCCAGCTGGATTCTTCTATAATACTGAATTGGTTGGAGAAGGAAAGAAATATGAACTTCCAACAACTTGGGAAGAATTCTGGGCTTTAGGTGATCAAGCTAAGAAAGATGGTATCGCATTATTTACTTATCCAACAAATGGTTATTTTGACAACACATTAAATGCATTGTTGAAAGAAACTGGTGGAGAAGAATTATTAACGAATGTATTAAATTATGACAAGGATGCTTGGAATACAGATGGTGCTAAACAAACTATCGATATTTTAGCTAAATTAGTAAGTCCTGATTATTTATATTCTGATACAGTCTCAAATGCGAATGCGAAAGATGGTTTCACAATGAACCAACAGGCTGTCATTGATGGAAAAGCATTATTCATGCCTAATGGTGACTGGGTAGTGAATGAAATGGCAGATACAACGCCTGAAGATTATCACTGGGGATTACTTCCTTTGCCTGCATTAGAAAAAGATGGTGAACGTTTCGTTGGTTCTATGACTGAACAAGTATGGATTCCTGCTCAAGCTAAAAACGTAGATGATGCGAAAGCATTCTTGAAGTTTATCTATTCAGATGAAGGAATTAAGATCATGGCTGAAGGTGGAAATATTGTTCCAAGTGCAAATATGTCAGACACAATTGCAGCTATGGAAGATGGATATACAAAAGAATTCTTCTCTGTATATGACACTGCTTCTGCTGCATTAGGTGCATTTGCTCCTTACAACACAGATAACTTACCAGACTTTGACCGTGCTGCAACCGTATTTGGTTCAATTGACTCTTTAGCTACTGGTGAATTAACTGCAAAAGATTACCAAAGCAAATTAGCAGATGCTTGGGTTAAATTATCTAAAAACAAAGCTGTAACTGAATAATTAAACTGAAAGCGATGAGCAAATTGTTGCTCGTCGCTTTTTAAGAGATGGGAGGTAAACTCATGAATAAAAAGAAAGCACAAAATCGTTTCGTATTTGCGTGTCTTGCACCAGCCGTTATTCTAGTTTTCATTTTTATGGTGATTCCAACGATTGATGTATTTAAGACAGCATTCTTTAAAAAGAGCAATTTCGTTAGTGATGCCACTTTTGCTGGGTTCTTCAACTTTAAGGTTCTTTTTAATGACATGCGTTTTATTGAGGCTATGCAAAATACAATCTTGTATGTTGTATTGATCACGATCATCACTTTGGTGTTGGCCGTATTGTTTGCGACATTATTAACTCGTGAAGAGTTTGTTGGAAAAAACTTCTTCCGTGTTATTTTCTACATTCCAAATATTTTGAGTATTGTTGTTATTGCGGGTATTTTCTCAGCTATTTATCAACCTACGAATGGTATTTTAAATACATTCTTCGGTATGATTGGACTTTCGTCTTTACAACAACAATGGATGGGAAATCCAGATGTTATTAACTATTCTATAATTGGTGCCCTTGTATGGCAGGCCATTGGTTATTATATGGTTATGTATATGTCGAGTATGTCGAGTATTCCAGAAAACTTATATGAGGCAGCAAGCCTTGAGGGGGCTAGTAAAGTCAGACAGTTCTTTATGATTACATTACCTTTGATTTGGGATAACATTCGTACAACTTTAACTTTCTTCGTAATTTCTACAATCAACTTATCATTTATGTTCGTTCAATTGACAAGTGAGGGAAATCTAGGAAGTGAAGTGGCATTGAACTATATGTACAACAATGCGTTCGCTGGTAAATACGGATTTGGTATGGCCGTTGGAGTATGTATCTTCGTATTCTCATTTGCCTTATCCGCCATCATAAATAAGGTCACTGAACGTGATATATTACAGTATTAGGAGGATGAGATATGAAGAAACGTAATTTTCCTTTATACAAGATCTTTGTTTACGTGGCACTGATCACATTAGCTATTTCGATTATTGTACCCATCGCATGGGTATTCCTTGCATCTTTAAAATCGCAATTGGAATTGGTGAGTGGAAATCCATTTGATCTTCCAAAACAAATATTGTGGTCAAACTTTGCGGATGCCTTTGTGAAGGCAAGAATGGGTGATTATTTAATAAATACAATCATTGTAACAGCACTATCATTAGTCATTCTATTGGTGGTGGCTCTTCCTGCATCGTATGTTTTGGCACGATTTGATTTTGCGGGAAAGAAATTCTTTAATGGACTTTTCATGGCTGGACTTTTCGTAAATGTGAACTATATTGTTTTGCCAATTTTCTTAATGTTATTTAATGCGGATATTAAGCTTGGATTTGACTTTTTCTTAAATAATAAGTTCTGGCTTTCTGTCGTGTATGCGGCAACAGCCTTACCTTTCACAATCTATTTGTTGACGGGTTATTTCAAAACGTTGCCTAAGGCGTATGAAGAGGCGGCTCGCATTGATGGTTGTGGCTACTTTAAGACCATGACAAAGATTATGATTCCCATGGCAAGACCAAGTATTATTACGGTTGTCCTATTTCAATTCTTGGCTTTCTGGAATGAATATATTATCGCATTTACTTTTATGGATAAAGAAAATGCTACGTTGGCCGTTGGTGTTAAATACTTAATGGCGGATGCGAAGTCACAGGCAAACTTTGGTGTCATGTATGCTGGGTTGGTAATTGTTATGATTCCAACGTTAGTTCTTTATATTTGTGTTCAAAAGAAGATTACACAGGGCATGAGTATTGGTGGAATGAAAGAGTAAGGTGTCTAATATGAGAGATGAAAATAAAGGAATGAACATAATTATGATCGTATTATTCTTTGTGTTCTTAGGCATGATCATTTGGGCACAGAAGACGGTAAGTGTTCGTAATCTAATGATTGAGATCGTTGGATTGACAGGCTTACTAACATTATTGTTTCTATACAATCGAAAACATAAATAGGAGGAAGAAGTATGGCAGAATTATCATTGCAGCATGTTGATAAAATATATGACAACAATGTTCAGGCTGTATTTGACTTTAATTTAGAAGTGAAAGATAAAGAGTTTATTGTGTTTGTAGGACCAAGTGGATGTGGTAAATCTACAACACTTCGTATGATTGCTGGTTTGGAAGAGATTAGTGCCGGTGATTTCTATATTGATGGAAAAAGAATGAATGATGTGGAACCAAAAGATCGTGATATTGCGATGGTATTCCAGTCTTATGCATTATACCCTCATATGAGTGTATATGAGAATATGGCCTTTGGCTTGAAATTACGTAAGTATAGTAAGGAAGAAATTGATAAGCGCGTACATGAAGCGGCTCGTATTTTAGAGATTGAACCTTATTTGGATCGTAAGCCAAAAGCTTTATCAGGCGGTCAAAGACAGCGTGTTGCCTTGGGTCGTGCTATCGTTCGTAATGCGAAGGTATTCTTAATGGATGAGCCACTATCAAACTTGGATGCGAAATTGCGTGTACAAATGCGTTCGGAAATCATTCAGCTTCACGAACGTATTGGAGCTACTACCATTTATGTAACACACGATCAAACCGAAGCCATGACTATGGCTGATCGTATTGTTGTGATGAAGGGTGGATATATCCAGCAGATTGGTACGCCAAAAGAAATATATAATAATCCGGCAAACTTATTCGTAGCTGGATTCTTGGGTGCGCCTGCAACAAACTTTGTGAAGGGTACGTATACAAATGGTTTCTTCCATGTAAAGGACATGAAGATTGAAATTCCTTTGATGTATAGAGAAAAACTTTCTAGCTATGAAGGAAAAGAAGTTATCATGGGTATTCGTCCAGAAGATTTACATGGTGAGGGAATTGTAGCTGATACATATCCGAGTGCTAACTTTGATTTTGAAATTGAAGTGGCCGAATTATTGGGCCATGAATATATTTTGCATGGTGATTTAAATGGACAAAAAATGTGTGCCAAAGTAAATTCTCGTTTGGAACCAGAAGCACATTCAACAATTAAATTAACAATGGACTTATCAAAAGTACATTTCTTTGATATGGAAACTGAAAATAGAATTGACTAGTTTGGGAGAAAATAAAATGATTGAAACAGGCAGAGTAACTGTACCGACAGATGTTGATGTAATTGATGCAACAATTGAGATTATTAATCGATGGAAAGCCGATGCCATCCGTGACTGTGACGGAACGGATATGCCAGAAGAATTGCGTAAGATGGATATTAAGCAATATGCGACTTACTATACGACAAGAAAAGATAATGAGTGGGCCAAGGCAAATCCAGATGAAATCCAACAGATGTATTTGATGAGCGATTTTGTGACCGCAAAGTCAACCGAATTAAAAATTCAAATCATGCAGCATTTCTATAAAGATCAATTAAAGCCAAACACAAAAGACAATCACAGATGGTGGGAAGTTATTGATCGTACGACGGATGAAGTCATCACAAATTGGGATTATGATGAAGAAACGGGTGAAGTGATTATTCATGATACAATTCCGTATCATGCGTATACAGTAAGCTTCTTGGCATTTGTGATTTGGGATCCTGTACATATGTATAATGCTTTAACGAATGATTGGCAGGGTGAAGAACATCAAATGACTTTTGACGTTCGACAACCTAAAACACAAAAGTATGTATTGGATAAATTTAGAAAATTCTGTGAAGAAAGAGATGATGTAGACGTTGTTCGTTTTACAACGTTCTTCCACCAATTCACTCTTCAATTTGATGAATTTGCACGCGAAAAATTTGTAGACTGGTTTGGATATAGTGCTTCTGTATCTCCATATATTTTGGAACAGTTTGAAAAAGAAGTGGGCTATCCATTTAGAGCGGAATATATTATCAACAAAGGATTTAATAACTCAACTTTCTGTGTTCCAACTAAAGAATATCGTGATTTCATGGATTTCCAACAGCGTGAAGTAAGTAAATTAGCGAAGAAATTTGTGGATATTTGTCATGAATATGGAAAAGAAGCCATGATGTTTTTAGGGGATCACTGGATTGGTACAGAGCCATTTGGTAAATATTTTGAATCCATTGGATTGGATGCGGTTGTAGGATCGGTTGGTTCTGGTACAACACTTCGTTTAATTTCCGATATTAAGGGTGTTAAGTATACAGAAGGAAGATTTTTACCATACTTCTTCCCAGATGTTTTCCATGAAAATGGAGATCCATTAAAAGAAGCTAAGGTCAACTGGGTAACAGCTCGTAGAGCTATTTTACGTAGTCCAGTCGATCGTATTGGTTATGGTGGATATTTAAAATTGGCATTGGATTTCCCTGAATTCATTGATTATATTGAAAAGGTATGTGACGAATTCCGTACGCTATATTCTCATGTAAATCAACAAGTTCCATTAAACTTATTAAAAGTGGGTGTAATTAATAGTTGGGGAGAACTTCGTCGTTGGGGAACACACTTGGTTCACCATGCCATTTGGTACAAACAAATCTATTCATATACAGGTGTAATGGAGGCGTTGAGTGGTTTCCCATTTGATGTTCATTTCATTAGTTTTGATGATATTCGTAAAGATCCAACCATCTTAGATGATATGGACGTTGTGATGAACATTGGTTCTGCATACACAAGCTTTAGTGGTGGAGCTGAATTTGATGAACCAGTGATTACAGCTCTTCGTCGTTATGTAGACCAGGGCGGTGGATTTATCGGTGTTGGTGAGCCAACAGCAATCAACCGCAACGGTAAATTCTTCACTTTATACGATGTATTAGGTGTGGATAAAGAATTAGGTTTCACAATGCACACAGACAAATACAATTGGAAAGTACATCCAAACCACTTCATAACAGAACAATTAGAACATGAAGATTGGGGAGAATGTATAAATGATGTATATGCTCTTCCTGAAACCGAAATCTTGGCTGAAAAAGATCTACATGTCAATTTAGCTGTAAATGAGTATGGAAAAGGTCGCGGTGTGTATATGAATGGTCTTCCATTTAGTTTTGAAAACGTAAGACTATTGTATCGTGCAATCTTCTTTGCAGCGCACAAAGAAGAAGAAATGAAACGCTGGTATTCCGACAACTACAATGTGGATATCAACGTATATCCTTCTACAAATAGTTTCTGTGTTGTCAATAATACATATGAACCACAGACAACTACCGTGTATAAGGGTGATGGAACAAGTTTCGAAGTTGAATTGGATGCTTGTGAAATCAAATGGTTTGAAATTTAAGAATCAGTCAATCAAAATCAGAATGAGCCAGCTGGTTTTGAATAGCTTTGGAGCAGAATATATCTGCTCCATTTTCTTATTTATGACTTGCATCATATAATTTTTGAATGTCACTTGGAAGCTTGTCTGGAAGCATAGCTTGAAGGTATTCTTCTGTACCATCCTCTATAGCTTTTGAGTAGTACCAACATTTAAATTCTAATAAAGATAGTGTTTCTTGAAGACTTTTGATTTCAGCTTCTACAGCCTCTTTTCGAGCCTCAAACAACTCTTTTCTCTTTTCAAAACTTGCACTTCCTTCAGAAACCCAACTAAAGAATTGATTGATTTCTTTAATGCCAAGACCAGATTTTTTTAAGCACTCGATGAGTGATGTAAAGCTTCAATTTCATGATTGCTGAAATAGCGAATATTGCCCTTGCGAACTAAATGAGGGAAAAATCCTTCTTTATCATAATATCGAAGGGTAGAAATGGGTAAATCAAACATTTCAGATACTTGGCCAATTGTATACATAATGATTCCTTTCTTGACCTAAAGTCAGCTTTAGATATTATACTAATATCAGTAGGTAATTGTGTCAATAAGGTTAAGATGTCAAAGAGGTGTCATCGATGCACAATTCAGTATTGTATTGGTTGTGGTGTATTAAAGGTGTAGAAATTATCGTGTATGCAAGTGAATATATATTTCGAGATATCTACATGATCGCAAGAGCAGCAGAAGATGAAATAAGCGTATATGCTTGGTAAGAACTTATAATGTTCCGATAAATGGCTTTGGATTATTCCGATAGATGTCTATTGTTCCGATAAAATGATATAATACTTCTAGATTAGGAGTGATGATCCATGTTTATGACTGTAAAACAGGCTTCTGAAAAATGGGGTATTTCAGATCGAAGAATTCGAGTTCTTTGTGCTCAGGGAAAAATTTTAGGTGCTTATCATGAGGGGCGAAGTTGGAAAATTCCTGTGGATGCAAAGAAACCGGTAGATGGTCGTTTAAAGTCAAAAGAGAATCTTTTGCGGCAGATTGATCGAAAAAAGATGGAATTAGATTCTAGAAGACCATTAACAGAAGGTGAAATTGCTAGGTTGAATGAAGAATTTATTGTGGAGTATACCTACAATTCAAATGCGATTGAAGGAAATACACTGACTTTGCGTGAAACGGATTTAGTTCTTCGTGGTCTCACAATTGATAAAAAGCCTCTAAAAGATCATATGGAAGCTGTTGGACATAAGGAAGCTTTTGATTTTGTAAGAGAACTAGTCAAAAATAATGTTCCCATTAGTGAGAGTGTCATCAAACAAATTCATTATCTTGTTCTTGCGGATAAGAAAGAAGACCGAGGCGTATATCGTAGAATTCCTGTTTATATTATGGGCGCGCAGAATGAGCCAGTACAACCTTATTTGATTGCACCGAAAATGGAACAATTATTAATGGATTTTGCGAATAGTAAGGAGCATATTGTAACGAAATTAGCTCGTTTCCATATTGAGTTTGAATCGATTCATCCTTTTATTGATGGAAATGGTAGAACGGGAAGATTATTAGTGAATTTAGAATTGATGAAGGCTGGTTATCCGCCTATTGATATTAAATTTACGGATCGACTTGCCTATTATAATGCGTTTGATGAATATCATGTAAAACGTAATCTTTTTGCAATGGAAAATTTGTTTGCGGGATATATAAATGAAAGATTGGATATGTATTTAAATATGTTGCAAGATTAGAAGGAAAATTAAAATGAAAGCTTATATCAAGGTCAAAAAAGACTATAATTCAGGATTAGTAGTTGGACATAGTCAGAATATGCAAAAAGCCATTTCTGGTTTTAATGAATTGGCAAGTTATGCCTTATTTTTCTCTTGATGATGTATATAATCAAATCACAAAAGAAGATATAATCGTTGATTACATTTAACAATGCGAAAATGTTTTCGCCAAATTTAATGTTTTAAACCCACATGTAGATGATTATCCAGAATGTCTTCGAAAGTTTCTTGGCAGAAAAATATGGAGAGATACCATAAATGCTATTTCTACAGATGAGGGTAAATGGTCTGCAGGTTGGTTTGTTAAGCCTGTAGAAAGTAAGAAATTCACTGGAAAAGTGATTTCAAGTATTAAGGATTTAATTGGATGTGGTGCCTATAATGAAGATTTTGAGGTCTTATGCAGTGAACCCATTGAATTTATGCGTGAATGGCGTTGCTTTGTATACTATGATCAAATTATAGATGTTCGACCATATAAGGGAGATTGGCACTATAATTATGATGCAGAAGTATTGGATGAAATTATGGATCAATTTATCGAATGGGATAAAAGACCAATGGCATGTTCTATTGATATTGGTGTTACCAAAGATGGTAGAACATTATTGATTGAATGTAATGATGCATATTCTTTAGGGGCTTATGGATTAGTAGATTATAAATACGCCAAATTATTATCTGCAAGATGGTCTCAATTGTTAGAAAGAGAAGATGTTTTTGATTATCGTAAATATCAATAAAAGAATTATGAATATTGAATATGCACGATTGGCTAACAAGGCTTCAATTATATGTTGAGCCTTTTAGATGACTTCTGGTATAATACAAATGAGCGATGGCTCTTGAATGGCGAGAAGCTAAATTCAATTTAAACTAAAATGCAGGGTGAGGAGCCCAAACTGAGGATGACTTAGAAATCATCCTCATTTTTTTTGATTTAAGAAATCAGGTGGGAATTCTCGGTTACTTGTAGCCGAGATGAAAGCCCGTCTGTAAGGTAGTTTAGATACACTATATGTATAATATAAATGTATCATTTACTTGTATTATATGGCGTTATTCGTTATACTATATGTATGGAAAATAAATACACTCACGCAAGAACATGCGTATATAACATCAATTATCATATAGTATGGTGCGTCAAGTATCGCAGAAAGGTTTTATCTGCTGATATAAGCAATAGACTTATCGAACTGCTCAAGGCTGTTGGCAATGAAAAAGGTTTTAGCGTAGTTGAATGCAAAGTCGGTGAGAACGACCACGTTCATTGTTTCGTATCAGCCCCGCCAAAGATATCTGTTACTCAGATAGTCAAATATCTGAAGGGTATCTCGGGTAACCAACTATTCAGAGAGTACCCACAGCTTCGCAAGTCTCTATGGAAAGGTCAGCTATGGAATGGCTCGTATTTCTGTGAAACTATTGGCTCTACATCGGAAGAAAATATTCTTCGCTATATAGAAAGGCAAAAGGACTGTCAACTATGAATAAGGCAATTAAGTACAGAGTATATCCTACAACTAAACAATGTGTACTATTCGCCAAGACCTTTGGCTGTTGCCGCAAGGTCTATAACCTCATGCTTTCTGATAAGATTGAGGAGTATAAAGCAACTGGAAAATTTCCTGCCTTAACGCCTGCAAAATATAAGAAAGATTATCCATATCTTAAAGAAGTAGACAGCCTTGCACTTGCCAATAAACAGATAGATTTGCAGGAAGCTTTTCGCAACTGTTTTAGCAAGTCCCGCAAAAAGAAGAACGGCTTCCCTCAGTTCAAATCTGCAAAGCGTAGCCGTAAGTCTTACACGACAAACAATCAAAAGGGCACAGTAGCCATTATAGATAACAGATATATAAAGCTTCCTAAAGCTGGTAAGGTGAAGGCTGTTATCCATCGCATTCCTAATGATAATTGGACTATCAAATCGGCCACTGTATCACAGGAATCAGATGGAAAGTATTATGTTTCTGTGCTTTTTGAGTTTGATGAAGCTGAAAATACTTATATAGCCGATAAAACTAACGCCATTGGGTTAGATTACGCTTCTGATGGCTTGTATGTGGACAACAACGGTAATGTGGGTACGAATCATAAGTACTACCGTGAAAGCCATGATAAACTTGCCAAAGCACAGCGTAAACTTTCCCATATACAAAGCTCCAGAAAAGGAGAGGAGAAGTCCAACAATTATTGGAAACAGTTACGTAAAGTAAACAAAATTCATAGACATATTGCAAACCAGCGTTTGGACAATCTGCATAAAATATCTACTGAGATAGCCAATCAGTATGATGTTGTTTGTGTGGAATCCTTAAATATGTGTTCCATGTCTAACAAAGGTTTTGGCAACGGCAAAGCTACTCTAGATAACGGATATGGGATGTTTCTAAAAATGTTGGAATATAAACTTGCGGACAGGGGCAAATATTTTGTCAAGGTCGACAAATGGTTTCCATCAAGTCAGATATGTCATAAGTGTGGCAGCCAGCATCCTGAGATGAAAGACCTTAAAATCCGTGTTATGGATTGTGACTGTGGTTTGCATATTGACCGAGACCAAAATGCTGCCATCAACATTCGAAACGAAGGGGTACGTCTGCTTAGTGAAGTAGCATAAACAAAACATATACAGTAGGGATGGAATAGCCCAAACTTATACGCCTGTGGACATTGCGTAAGACATTGAGCTGCGTAACATCGCAGCTAATGCAGTAGTGGGTGAAGCAGGAAGCTCGGTAACTTGTTGCCGAGTAGTTCACATACAAATAAGATGTCAAAAGGATTCTTGTATGATTTAAACACAAGAAAAAAATAGGGAACTTATTAAGCACTATGTGTGATAAAAGTTCCCTATTTGTATTTATTGATTAGGGAACTTTTGATATAATATATAAAGAAAAAGTTCCCTAAGGAGTGAAATTATGAATGATTTGGTTAAAATACAGGCATTATTAGAAGATAAAGCGGATTGTCAAGCTAGATTGAACTTATTACCTTATGATGGTTCTCCTGAAATAAAAGAACAAAATGGTTCTCGTTATTTATATGTAAGAAAACGAATTGCAGGAAAATTAACGTCAACTTATGTTGATGCCTATTCCGATGAATTGTATCAATTACTGTTAAAAAATGCTAAAGATGCAAGGGTATTACGAAAAAGAATAAGACAGATTGAAAGAGAATTAACATCTCTAGGGTATAAAGATTCTGAATTATCAAGCCGTGTTTTGCAAAATATTGATTTTGCACGTGCTAACATGAAATCTAATATTTATGATCAGGCTGTTTTAGAGGGGGTTGGGACAACTTTTCCACAAACAGAAGAGATTTTAAATAATGGAATTGTAAATGGTGTAAAAGCTTCAGATGTGCAGAAAATCTTAAATTTAAAACATGCTTGGGAATTTATTTTGGACAAAGATGTGATTCAGAGTACTTCAAATTATTATATGATTAGCCATATCGCAAAACTAGTAAATGAAGGTTTTTATGTAGATGGTGGAAGAGTTCGTGGAGTTCCTGTCACAATAGGTGGAAGTAGTTATGTTCCACCTATTCCAATTGAAAGTGTTGTAAAAGAATCTATTGATAATATAGTTAATTCAAATAAAGAACCTATTGAAATAGCTATTGATCTATGCATGTATTGTATGAAAACACAAATATTTATTGATGGCAACAAACGTGCATCTGTAATATTCGCAAATCAATATCTAATTGCACACGGTCAAGGATTGCTTGTAATCCCCGAAAAGGAAGTGCCAGATTTTAAGAAATTACTAGTTAAATACTATGAGGGTGAAGATATCAGTGTTATAAATGAATTCTTAAAAGAAAAATGTTGGAAAACTTTTTAAAGCGTAGTTCGCAATAAGAAAATTTTAATGAATACAGTTTAGGGAACATTTGTGCTTAATACAATCATAAAAGTTCCCTAAATTTTTATTATAGATGTTGTGTGAAGCCCAAACTGAGGATGATTGAAATGCATCCTCTTTTTTTGCTTCATCGTTTTACTGAAAAATTTACAATTAACAATTGATTTGTTTTTTATATAATCATATAATCTTAAACAGTTTTTAGGAGTTGAAGAAATGGAAGAACGAAGAGATAAACGGAATATTGTTTATTTTATAATCAGTTATGTCATTAATAATTTGGCGAGTGGAGTTTTGTACGATACGTTTGTGAATGATCTGCAAGAAGCACAAACTTCTATTGCAACATCCTTTTTGGCCTTTTATGGATATGCCACATTTATAAGTGCAGCTTTTTTGGCGCCGTTTGTATGGATTTCACTATAAGAAAAACCATCTTCTAACATTTCAAGAACACCAATAATTGTAGTGCTTTTCTGCATGCAAAAAGACCTCCTTTCACTACAGTCAAACTAAAGCATTAAGGGGGTCCTATTACACCGGTTGTCCGTCATATTGCACCGATTCTAACTTCATTCGAAACTGGTATGACCGCTAGAGGCGCACCGAATTATCCGTCAATTGCACAATTACAATAAAAGGCAGAAACGTCGACAATTTTTACGCTTCTGCCACAAATACTCTATCTTGCCACGGGTCAGATGGAAAATTTATTTCTGAGATATTTCTGTTTCAGGACCGGCGTCATAGATGTAATCGCAATTGAAAGTAAAGGGAAAGGGACAAAATATAGAATTAAAAGGAATGAAACCATAGAAGATAATCCTAAAATGAAAACATTTGACGATAGGCTTGCTAAACAGTTGCAGAATGATGAGTTCAAGAAAGAATATGAAGCTGTTCAACCGGAAATGGATATAATCAGAGCTCGTGTAGATGCTAGAACTTCACAAGAACAATAAATATGGCAATTGGTCAATTTTAGGCTAACTGCTTTTTAAAATCAGTTGAGATGGTACTAATATTGTGTAAAAGGATGATTTTGTGTTCTTTTAGAATGCTAAATCGTATCTAATTCAACGAAAATAATACGTTTTAGATCAAATAGGAAACTATTGAACGTAATTCACAATGTTTTTATATTGAAGTTTTACAATTAGAAGTGCTACTAATGCAGTAATGGTGAACCCTCTGAATTAAGTAAAGAAATCTGCTTGAGTTCTCGGCAGATTCTTCGATTTTTTTCAGGAGGACGTGTTGCATGTATATTTATCTATACATTGATGTTGCTCTTGACTAATGGCTATAGTAGAAATACTAAAAATCACATTAATTATTATAGAAAAATGTAAAAGACACTAGATCACCCTCACCAATGGATTACTAGCGTCTTTTGGCCTTAATTCAGAGTGACCACTGTATCCAATAGTCTTTCTGTATCTGCATTATACCGAGAAGGGAATGTTTATGCAAATTTGGAAGCTTTATTTTCGAACAAATACAAGCAGTTAGAAGATAATATAAATTGAGTACATAGTCATATTATGACATAATCTACATATATTATGGAGGTGATATTATGTATCATATACGAGAATCTATTAGGTCATCTGCTGATTTAAGAAATCACTATAATGAAATTTCAAAGCAATGTCGGGAAGAGAATGAAGCTGTAATTATTACAGTAAATGGATGTGGTGATACGGTTTCTTTATCTTATGATGAATACAAAAGTATGAAGTCAAGAATTGAATTGTTGGAATTGCTTGCAGAAGCAGATGAAGATGTTGCGTATGAAAGAGTATCACCTATTCAAGACACTTTTAATGATTTAAGAGCGATGTTAAAAGGAAAATAAAATATACTATTGTACGTACAGATACTGCAGATATTGGCATTCGAAAAAATGTAATGAATATCGCAAGAAATTTCGGTGAAGACATTGCTTTAAAAAAGCTGAATGATTTAGAAAAGAATATTTATCTGTTGGAAGATAATCCATATTTAGGAATCACGCCTAGATATCCTGTTTTAAAACGACAAGGCTATCAGGTGTTGATACTAGAAAAGGACTTGATATTTTATAAAATCAACGAGAATAAAAAACAAATTATTATTTATTCGGTCGTAGATCAACGTCAGGACTATCTGAATATTATTCAAGGATTGTAAATTGTTTATTAAAAAATCAAAAATTTATAGAATAAAATTTATAGACCGCACTACGCCTCTGATTTATCATGCGCAACACGATGGGGCTTTTTCTTATCAGAGAGTAGTGATAATTGGTATAATACATTAGAAAATAACAAAGGGTGTTTCAAGTTTATGTGGCTAGAAACATTTTTTCTAATATGCAGAACGATTATGACTTGATTTCAGTCAAAAAATGGTTAAAAAGAAAAAATATGATTGAAATCACGCATAAAATCATTTATAAAAAAATACGATTGTTTTTATGTGTGATTATACATATAATATAATTAAAATAAGAGTGGAAGGGAGTCTTTATGCGAGAAACAAGAATATTAGAATTTAAAGAAACAATTACGAATACTTTTCTAAAAACAGTGAGTGCCTTTTCAAATTATGATGGTGGAGAGATTCTTTTTGGTGTGGACGATGATGGAAATATAAAGGGTTTGTCAGATGTTAAACAGGCTTGTTTAGATATAGAAAATAAAATCAATGATAGTATTTCGCCCCAGCCAAACTATACTTTAGAAATCCAAAATAATGAGCAAACGATAAAATTAAGTGTAAAGAGTGGTCTTCAGAAGCCGTATTTGTATAAATCAAAAGCATATAAACGAAATGATACTGCAACAATAGAAGTAGATACACTAGAGTTTTCAAGACTTGTCTTAGAAGGGAAGAATATTCGATTTGAAGAATTACCTTGTAAAGATCAAGAGTTGTCTTTTGAAATTTTGCAAAGTAATCTAAAAGAGAAAATTCAGATTGAAACTTTTAATAAAGATACTTTAAAGACATTAAACCTATATGATGACGCGAATGGCTTTAATAATGCAGCTGGTCTTTTAGCGGATAAAAATCATTTTCCCGGAATTGATATAGTAAAGTTTGGAGAAAACATCAGCATTATACAAAAGAGGATTACTTTTGAAAATACATCCGTCTTGGGCATATATGAAAAAGCTCTTAGTGTATTTAGAGATTATTATCAATATGAAGTAATTCAAGGAGCTGATCGAAAGATGGTGGAAAAGATACCTGAAGCTGCATTTAGAGAAGCTATTGCGAATGCTTTGATTCATAGAGTATGGGATGTAGATTCACAAATTAGAGTATCTATGTTTGATGATCGAACAGAAGTTGTATCTCCAGGCGGATTACCATCTGGAATCACAGAGGATGAATATTTATCAGGAAAACTTTCGGTTTTAAGAAATAGAAATCTTGCGAATGTCTTTTACAGATTAGGATTTGTAGAAATATTTGGAACAGGTATTACAAGAATCAAACAAATTTATTCTGAAGCATCTGTAAAACCAAGTTTTGAAGTATCAGAAAATGCGATTCAAATTGTTCTTCCAATATATGAAGAGAATGCGAATTTAACTGAAGATGAAAAAGTAGTATATAAACTTTTAAGCAAAAATATGCTGAAATCAATGAGTGAAATTGCACCATATATATCATTTGGTAAATCCAAAACAACAAAGTTATTGAAAGATATGGAACAAAAAGGTGTAATCACTATTGAAGGTAAAGGGAAAGGGACAAAATATAGAATTAAATAAAATGAATGAATCGATAGAAATAATATTAGATGAAGCATATAAGCAGACAAGGATGACAGAAGAGCGTCTTTCGAATGAAGAAATATTTAGTAATGTACGGAAAATGAAAACATTTGATGAAATGTTAGCAAAACAAATGAAGGATGAAGAGTTCAAGAAAGAATATGAAGCTATTCAACCGGAAATGGATGTAATTAGAGCCATTGTAGATGCTAGAACTTCGCAGAATCTTACACAAAAAGAATTATCTGAGCGTACAGGCATCAATCAGGCAGATATCAGCAAACTTGAGAATGGAACTAAAAATCCGTCGATTAATTTATTAAAAAGATGAGCTGAAGGTATGGGAATGACACTTAAAATTGAGTTTGTGCCAAAGCATTAATTATATTTTTAAATATTATATTGTTAGTTGGCAGTTGATCATCTATAGATTAACTGCTTTTTAAATTTCTTTTGGTATGATAAATTATATAAAAGTGAGGTTTTTTTGATTATGAAGAAAGTGCTTTTTATTTGCCACGGCAACATATGTAGAAGTGTTAGTGCTGAGTACATTATGAAAGATTTGGCAAAGAAAAATGGAGTCGAACTATATGTTTCTAGTGCAGCTACAAGTCGTGAAGAAATTGGTAATGATATCTATCCTCCGGCTAAGCGTAAACTAAAAGAAAAGGGGATTCCATTTTCTAGACATTATGCAAGACAAGCTACAATGAGTGATTATTTGTCGTATGATTATTTAATTTGTATGGATGAAAATAATATGCGTAATCTAAATCGTATGTTCAATAATGATCCAGATCACAAGATCTATAAATTATTATCAAGAGATGTTTCAGATCCTTGGTACAGTAATGATTTTGAAACTGCGTATAGTGATATTTATGAAGGCTGTAAAGCTTGGTTAGAGAGGTTATCATGAAACAGAATCTACATACACACTCCATCTTTTGTGATGGAAAAGATACGATTGAAGAAATGACTTTAGAAGCCATCTCAAAGGGCTTTGACATTCTTGGCTTTTCAGGTCATGGACATTTAGACGTGGATACAAGTTCCATGCGAGATACTTTAGGATATATTTCAGAGGTTGAGAGAATTAAATTGAAATATTCTTCATCTATTCAAATTCATTTAGGAATTGAAGAAGATATGTTGGGAAGAATATCTGAAAAAGCTCCATTTGAATATGTGATTGGAAGTAAACACTTTTTAGGTGAAGTATCCGTGGATTATTCAAAGCCTGTATTTGATTCTTTATTTGAATCCTATTCTGGTGATTATAAAAAGATGTGTAAAGACTACTATTCAGATTTATCGAATATGTATGATTGGCAAGAAGTGGATATCATTGGACATTTGGATTTGATTACCAAATATAATGAGGACGAGTCTTATTTTCAATTTAATGATAAAGACTATATGAACATTGTTTGCGACTGCATTGACCGATTGTTGATCAACGACAAGATTTTTGAAGTGAATACCGGAGCTATCGCTAGAGGCTATCGTAAAACACCATATCCATCTAAGAATATATTGGAATATTTATACGCAAAGAATGCGCGTATTTGTCTAAACAGTGATTGTCATGATAAGAACTATTTGGATTGTGCTTTTGAATCCAGTTTAGATTTGATTCAATCTTGCGGATTTAAAGAACTGCAAATATTAACCAATGATGGTTTTGTACCAGTGAAAATTAAATAGAGTAAACAGTGAAGGTGTTCTTGTGATAATCAATTAGACCTTCACTTTTCATTTTAGAAAGCTCTTTTGATAAGGCACTTCGTTCTACGTTTAAATAGTCAGCCATCTGTTGACGATCAAACGGAATCTTAAAGGTAGAATTTTGTGTTTCTAGTTTCATAAACGATAAGTATGACAACACTTTATTGCGAATGGTTTTGTTGGAAATATGGAATATGTGTTGTGATAACATCTTGTTTTTATTTGAAAGTATTTGAATCATTTGATTTTTTAATTCTGGGGATTTTTCCAAGGCTTGAACATCTAAAAATTGAATTGTACAATCCTCAACCGCTCTAACATATACATACATAGGTGTTTTGGTTAGGACATAGCTTTCCGCAAACATTTGATTGGGACCTATATGTGATAATAGGGAAACATTGCCTAAAAAGTCTACAGTTTCTATGACAACACTTCCTTCTTTGACAATGCCAATGGCTTGAGGAATATCTTCCATATGATAAATAATTTCATTTTTCTTGTATTTTTTTAATTGTAAATCCATAAATGTCTCCCTTTCGTGGTTTAAACAACATAAATTGATTGTATTATACACTAAAATAAGGTCATAAGAAATGAGGATGATTCTATGTTAAGAAAAATAATTCAAATTGATGAAGATAAATGTACAGGATGCGGTATCTGTGTGGATGCCTGTCATGAAGGAGCCATTGGCTTAGTGAACGGAAAAGCGAAATTAATGCGTGATGATTATTGTGACGGACTAGGAGATTGTTTACCAACATGTCCTACAGGCGCTATTTCATTTATTGAAAAAGATACTTTAGCTTATGATGAAGAGGCTGTAAAAAAGAATATGGAAAAACGCATGAAAGATTCTGGTACCATGCATACTGGATGTCCTGGATCTATGATGCATACACTGAATCCAGTTGTATCAAGTCCATCGATTGATGTATCAAGTCAATTAACATCTTGGCCTGTTCAAATTAAGCTAGCACCTATCAACGCACCATTCTTTCAACATGCCAAGCTTTTAATAGCTGCGGATTGTACAGCCTATGCCTATGCTAATTTCCATCAGGAATTTATGAGAAACAAAGTGACTCTCATTGGATGTCCAAAACTCGATGGTGTGGATTATTCAGAAAAGCTTTGCGATATCATTCGTATGAATTCCATTGAAAGTGTAACCATTGTTCGTATGGAAGTACCTTGTTGTGGTGGTCTTGAAAATGCGGTTAAGAAAGCTTTGCAGGAAAGTAAAAAGTTCATTCCTTGGCAAGTCGTCACAATTTCAATGGATGGAAAAATTTTAGATTAAACCTTAAAAAAGTGAAGTTAACGTTACAGATATTGCACTTTTGTCGTTTTCTGACACGTTAAATGTTGTTTATGCTTATTTATTTTGATAAAATCTGATTAGAGGGAAGACAAATGAATCTATATAAACGAGAAAAATATTTAAAAAAAATCCGACCATTCTATTCAGAAGAAGATCTTATTAAAGTGATTACAGGAGTAAGGCGTTGTGGTAAAAGTAGTCTTATGGAAACTATATGCGATGAATTGAAACAAACTATGGGTGTGAAAGATGAACAAATCATTTATATTGATTTGGATAGTCGAAAGAATCGCAACATTAAAACGGCAGATGCTTTAGAAACGTTGATTGAAAGTCAGACAACGCCAAAGGAAAAGATATATTTATTTATTGATGAAATTCAGAATGTGGATTCTTTCGAAGAAGTAATTAATGGGTATAGAACGGATGGTGGATATTCCATTTTTATCACGGGTTCAAATTCATATTTATTAAGTGGAGAATTGTCTACTAAATTAACAGGAAGATACATTGAATTTGAATTATATACTTTATCCTTTGATGAATACTTAGAAATGAAAAGATTTTATAATAAAGATATTAATCCAAATACGATTGTAGAATTAAATAATTACATTCTTGAAGGTGGTTTTCCTAGGACTATACAATTTGATGATTTACAGGTAAAAAGAACTTATACGGAAAGCGTTGTTAGAGAGATTTTTGAAAAAGATATTCGTAAAAGAGTAAAAATAAGAAATAGAGAAGCCTTTGAATCTGTAGAACATTTCATTATCAAAAATTTTGGTGCCACTACAAGTATTAGTGGACTTCAAGAATCGTTAGAAAAAAATGGAATGAAAATTTCAAGGGCAACACTATCTAACTACATTAAGATACTAGTAGATGCAAAAATATTGTATGAATGCAGCCGTTTCGATATGAAATTTAAAAAATCTTTATCAGGAGAAAAGAAATATTATGTATCGGATTTAAGCTTTTATTTTTCATTAAATACAGATAATAAAATTAATTATGGACCAGTACTTGAAAATATTGTTTATTTCTATGCAAAAAGCCAGGGCTATTCAATAAGTGTGGGAAGAATTGGAAAACTTGAATGTGACTTTATTTTAAGAGATCATAAAATGAATTATGCATATGTTCAAGTTGCGTATACGATCGCATTGAGCAAAATAACAGAAGATAGAGAATATAAATCCTTAGAATCCATTAGGGACAATTATCCTAAATACGTGATGACTACAGATTATTTACTTCAAAATAGAAATGGAATTAAACATGTAAATCTAATTGATTTCATTATCTCGAATTCAAAATTTTAGATTAAAAAGTGCAGTTAACGTTATAGATACTGCACTTTTATCATTTTCTGACACGTTAAACAAAAAAGTATCACCGTAGCGATACTCTAATGATTAGTCCTTTGTGATTTCTTTGTAGCTAGCTAGACCATAAGCACTATCTGCAAGTGTACCTGCATTGACAATAGCTTGTTCCATTGCTTTTACGGCCATGATTCCAACTAGATCTTGTTCTGCAGGCACTTTATTGGATGTCATCGCAAAAATAGTATCTCCATCACTTGAAGTGTGTACTGGACGAATACATCTTGCATATCCATTATGCGCCATACTCGCAATCTTATTCATTTGTGCTTTATTTAAATCCGCATTTGTGATGATACAACCAATTGTCGTATTCATACCACAAGAATTGATCATCTTTTCAGCTGCCTTTAAGATTTCATCTTCACTAAACAATCTTGTGTTTGTGTTTCGATCATAGATACCTGCGATTGGTTTGTCTGAATTTGGATAGAAAATATCACCACACGCATTCACAGCTACAATAGCTCCTACTTTTAATGGACCCATTTGTAGGGCTGAAAATCCAAGTCCTGCCTTCATCGCATATTGAGGACCGAAGAATTTACCAACACTAGCCCCTGTTCCTGCACCTACATTTCCTTGTTTTGGATCATTTTTTTCAGCTTCTATACAAGCATCATACCCCATTTGTTTGTTTGGATACGCTTTAGAATTACCTACACCACAATCAAATAAACAAGCTTCACATACGATTGGAATATAGATGTTTTTCATGTCAAAACCAATTTCGTGTTCGCTCAAATATTGCATAACACCACTACTTGATTCTAAACCAAAAGCACTACCACCTGATAATGTAACCGCATGAATCTTTTGAACCATGTTTTTAGGGTTTAATAAATCTGTTTCACGAGTGGCTGGCCCCCCACCACGTACATCTACACCAGCTGTGGCTCCTTCTTTACATAAGATGACTGTACAGCCAGTCGCATTTTCTATATCTTGTGCACTACCAATTTGAAATCCTTCGATCTCATTGATTTGAATTGTCTTCATTCTTGATCTCCTTTAATTCATATAAATCATTTCTACGTACCTTCCAATAAGGCATCCTTTTCCTTACTTTTTCAATGTCGTTTAAATCGATATCTACAACTTTGTATGCTTCTTCTTCACCCAACTCCACTATAATATTGCCAAAACCATCCACAAGAATAGAGTGGCCTCCTGAAGTATAGTTCTTATACGTATACTTAGCTGGGGCAACCCCACACAAAAAGACTTCATTTTCTAAGGCACGTGTTTGAATAAATAGCTTCCAATGTTTCTTTGTAGCCTGCTCATTAAAGGAGGCTGGACAAAATAGAATTTGTGCTCCATTTTGCGATAGAACTCTGGATACTTCTGGAAAGCGAATGTCGTAACATAATAAAATGCCACATTTTCCCCATGGCGTATCAAAACATTGTAGGTGATTTCCTGGTACAAACACTTCATTTTCACAATAATCTTGTTTGTTGTGGAATTCAAAAAGATGTGTTTTATCATACGAACAAACAATGTCGCCATTGCTATTTAATATGTAACAGCGATTGTATTTGTCAGCACAAATGGAACCAGCCACAATCCATATCCTATGCGATATAGCTAGTTTTTTTAAAGCCATCAAACTTTCATCATGACGCAAATACGCTGTTTTAAGTGCATCATTATGATAGGGACAATTCCACATTTCACAAAGAACTAAAATATCACAGTCTGGAATATTTGTTAGTTTAGCTAAATTTTGTTGGTTATCTATTGAAACAGACATTTGGTACATACAGATCTTCATAAAAATTATGATAGGCGAAAAGTGACTAATTTTCAAGGTGTGTAAAGATTAACATGTGTTTATTTACTACTGGTTTGAAATCGTTTACAATCATTTTAGGAGGCTTTGTATCATGTATAAAATTATAGAAGTAAAACAAAGTGTATTTGAAGATAATAATAAAGATGCGAACAAATTAAGAGAAGAATGTAAAGATAAGGGTGTGTTCTTATTGAATGTTATGTCAAGTCCAGGAGCAGGGAAGACAACAACTCTATCTAGAACGTTAGAAAGACTAAAAGATGCAATGAGAATTGGTATTATGGAAGCGGATATTGATAGTGATGTAGATGCCAAAACCATCAGTGAATATGGCGTACGCACGATTCAACTACATACAGGTGGTATGTGTCATTTAGACGCAGATATGACTCGTCAAGGCTTGCATGAAATGGGTATGGAAGATTTAGATTTGGCCGTACTTGAAAATGTAGGAAATTTAGTGTGTCCTGCTGAATTTGACACGGGATCCACTAAAAATGTGGCTATATTAAGTGTTCCAGAAGGAGATGACAAACCTTTAAAATATCCATTGATGTTTCAAGTGTGTGATGTGGTTTTAATTAATAAAATGGATGTATTGCCATACTTTGATTTTGATGTAGATAAGTGTAAAAAGAATATTTTGTACCGAAACCCGAATGCGAAGATTTTTGAAGTGTGCGCTAAAACAGGTGAGGGAATTGAAGATTGGTGTAATTGGCTTGAAAACGAAGTAAAGGCCTGGAAGGAATAATATGACATATCGAGATAATATTGATAAACTGGCAAGGCGTATCACGGATCGTATTCCAGCTAAAGTAAAAAAATTATCGGAAATGGATCCTGAATATGAGTGTTTAAATGAAATATTAAATGATGAACAATGCGATTTATGTTTGTGTTTTGAAGTGCGTAAACCACTTTCTTTTGAAGAAGTAGTGAAAAGAAGTGGGTGGCCTGCAGGAAGAGTGAATCGTGTATTAAATGAAGTATGCGACATTGGAATGATTGAATACAACTGGGAAAATGAGGATCATCATAAACAGTTTGTGCTTCCTCAATTTGTTCCTGGAGCAGCTGAATTTATGGTTATGAATAAAAATCTTGTAGAAGAACATCCAATTGTTGCGGATTTCTTTGAAAAGATGACGAGATTACCACTTGAAAAGGTAACGCCAATGGTTCCACCTGGAGGAGCAGGCATTGGTATGCATGTTATTCCTGTAGAAAAGGCGATTCATGCAAATCAGCAAGCGGTAAGTGTAGAAAAGATTTCGCATTGGTTGAATAAATACGATAAATACGCACTTTCTCCATGTTCATGTAGAAGACAACAACGCGTTAGAGGTGAAGGAACTGGTGATGTTGAAGCGGATGTTTGTATTGCGGTAGGTGATATGGCTGACTATGTTGTACAGACAAACAAGGGTGGTCATTATTGTACGTATGAAGAGGTTATAGAGACTTTAGAACGTTGCGAAAGAAAAGGTTATGTTCATCAGATTACGAATATTGATGGAGAAGATAAGATTTTTGCGATATGCAACTGTGCACATGGCGTATGTAACGCATTAAGAACGAGTCAATTGTTTAATACGCCAAATATGTCGGCAAGTGCTTATAGGGCTCATGTGGATAGTGAAAAGTGTGTTGCGTGTGGAAAGTGTGTGGAAATTTGTCCTGTAGGAGCGGCAAAATTGGGTCAAAAACTTTGTACAAAAGATGGACCTGTATCGTATCCTAAACAGGAACTTCCTGATGATGTAAAGTGGGGCCCTGAAAAGTGGAACTGGAATTTTAGAGATACAGCTAAAGTCAACTGTTATGAAACTGGAACATCACCTTGTAAGAGTGCATGCCCTGCACATTTACCGGTACAAGGCTATATTAAGATGGCAAAAGAAGGTCGCTATATGGATGCATTAAAGTTAATTAAAGACTTTAATCCATTTCCAGCCGTATGTGGAGCTATTTGTAATAGAAGGTGTGAACAACAGTGCACGCGTGGATTGATTGATGAGCCTTTAGCTATTGATGAAATCAAGAAGTTTATTGCCGAACAAGAACTTCATGAAGATAAGCGTTATATTCCTTTATGTGAAAATGTCGAAGGCAAATTTTTCACAAATAAGATGGCCATTATTGGTGCAGGTCCTGCTGGTATGAGTGCCGCTTATTATTTAAGAATAATGGGCTATCCTGTCACAATATTCGAAAAGGAAGAAAAACCAGGTGGTATGTTGGTATATGGTATTCCTTCTTTTAGATTAGAAAAGTCTGTGATTGAGGCGGAAATTGAAGTGTTAAAAGCTATGGGCATTGAGTTCAAGTGTGGCATAGAAGTAGGTAAAGACATTTCTTTGGATGATTTAAGAAATGAGGGATATGAAGCATTCTATGTGGCTATTGGTGCTCAAGGATCAAGAAAATTAAATATTCCAGGAGAAGATAATGCGATGGTTGAATCTGGAATTGATTTCTTGCGAAAGGTGAATAAAGTAGAAGATCCTAATCTAATTTCTGGCGATGTGGTTGTCGTTGGTGGTGGAAATGTTGCGATAGATGTAGCTCGTGCAGCTTTAAGAAGTGGGGCACAAAAGGTTCATTTATGTTCTTTAGAACAAGAAGGCGAAATGCCGGCTAGTCCTGAGGAAGTATTAGAAGCTAAAGAAGAGGGAATTCTACTTCATTGTGGATGGGGTCCAAAGGAAATCTTGGAAGATTCAATTGTATTTAAACAATGTGTAAGTGTAAAGGATGAAACTGGAAGATTTAATCCAAGCTATGATGATAGTGTTTTGGAAACAATACAATGTAGTCATGTATTACTTTCAATTGGACAAAGTATTATTCCAATTCAAGGATTGGATGTAGATGTCAATCCAAATGGAACAATTAATGCGGATGGTACAACACTACAAACATCTGTTGAAGATGTATTTGTGGGTGGTGATGTGTATACAGGCCCAAAATTTGCGATTGATGCGATTAGTCATGGTAAAGAAGCGGCTGAATCAATGCATCGTTTTGTTCATAAGGGGCATTCTCTAACAATTGGAAGAGACTTACATTTATTTAATGAATTTGATAAGAATAACGCATTGATTGATATTGATTTTGACCATGCCAAGCGACAGATACCTGGTATTAAAAAGGGGTTGGGTGAAAAATCCTTTAGAGATTTACGTTCAACATTTACAGAAGAACAAGTTAAGATTGAAGCCAATCGATGTCTTGGATGTGGTGCAAGTATTGTGGATACTAATAAGTGCATTGGTTGTGGTTTGTGTACGACAAAATGTGAATTTGATGCGATCCACTTAACGCGTGATATCAAAGATGGCGCAAGAATGGTTAAGGCGGAAGATAAAATGAAAGCTATCTTGCCGTATGCGGCTAAACGCCAAATCAAGATTATTCGCAATAAGAAGAAATAGTATGCATGAATTAGGAATTGTTGTACATATTTCAAAAACATTAGAAGAACTTGCACAAGAAAATAATATTACAGATATTCGTAGAGTGACTTTGCAGATTGGAAAAGTAAGTGGAATTGTTCCTGAGTATTTAGTGGATTGTTGGCAATATTATAAGAAAAAAGTTCCTTTAATTGATAACTCAACACTAGAATATGAATGGATTGAAGCCATTACGATTTGCAATGAATGTGAAAAAACATATGATACGATCCAATATGGAAGAGAGTGTCCATATTGTAAGAGTGAACATACAGTTCTTCTTCAAGGTAATGAGTGTCTCATTAAGGAGATTGAAGCCGAATAAGCGTCGAAAGGCGCTTTTTTTACGTATATGAGTATGTAGAAAATCTCTACTAGAAAAGAGGTGCTCATGCGTAGCGCAAATTTATTAAATGATTTCGCCTTTAAGTATGTGTTTGGTAAAGATTGTAAAGAGGCTAATGATGCCTTAAAATCATTACTTACGGTATTTTTAGAAAGGAAAGTCCATCATGTGGTTGTTAAAAATTCAGAAATGGTAAAAGACTATAGTAAAATGAAGAATTCAAGGTTGAATTTGATGATCGAACGATGGTGGATTTAGAAATGCAGTTAAGACAAATTAAAGATAATTTGCCAATTCGCATGAGTTATCATTTGGCTAGACTTCATGGTTCTCAAGAATTGGAAGGAAAATATTATGGAGAGTTAAAGGAAACGGTTTTAGTCTTGAACAAATTTGCGCATATTGTTCACTAAATGTGGATGAAATTCAGGTGTTGATAAAATCATAAATTTTCTGTTGCATTTAAAAAAATGTTTGTTTATAATAAAGCCATCCTTTGTAAAGGCAATGAAAAGAAGAAGTAGTCGTGGATGCTGCTGATAGTGAGTTCCAGATGGTGGAAATGGAACAGTAAGCACATGGTGAACGTGTCTTAGAGCTGAGCTTTCGAAGATTGAGGAAGCTTCGGATACTCCCGTTATGAGTTAAGGGCTTGTACATTAGTGCAGGAAATAAGGTGGTACCGCGATTTTATAGTCGTCCTTGTATATGCAAGGACGGCTTTTTTTATTAGAAGGGAATGTTAGATATGAAAAAAGGATTTAAATTAATTTCGGTATTTTTAGTAAGTTTTATGATCATGATGTCTAGTATTATGCCTGCATTTGCCGATGAAACAGACACATCAACAACAGGCGATTTATTAGACAAGATTCAAGAAAGGGGAGAATTGATTGTAGGTACATCTCCTGATTTCCCACCTAATGAATTTATTGACTCAACAAAAACAGGACAAGCGCAATATGTAGGTTCTGATATTGAATTAGCAAAATATATTGCGAAAAAGATGGGTGTTAAATTAACAATCAAAGCCGCTAGTTTTGATACAGTTTTGGCAAATCTTCAAACTGAAGAAATTGATTTAGCAATTACTGGATTGGCTTATACACCAGCACGTGCGCAACAGATGGAAATGTCTATTGGATACAATATGAAAGAGGATACTGGCGGACAGGCTGTTATTATCGCAAAAAAGGATGCAGATAAGTATAAGAAGTTAACAGATCTAACTGGCTTAAAGGTGGCTGCTCAACAAGGATCAATCCAGCAACAATATACAGAAGATCAAATTCCGGATGCAAAACTACAATCCATTTCAAGTATTGATGATGGTGTTGCCCTATTAAAGAATGGTACGGTACAAGCCGTTGCATGCTCTGAAGGTACAGCTGATGAATATATTGAAAAGAACTCTGAACTTGCGAAGTTAGATGAATTATTCAATATTGATCAAGATTATGCAGGTAATCGTGTAGGTGCTCCTTTAGGTGAAAAGAGATTGATGAAAGAAGTCAATAAAATTTTAAAGGAAGTCAATAAAAAAGGTTTATATGAAGAGTGGTATAAAGCGGCAAAGAAACAGAGTAGTGAACAATTTACTTTAACAGCGACTGGATTCTTTGGAACATGTGTTCAAATCGTTCAATATTGCTGGCCACAATTATTAAAAGGTTTAGGAATCACTTTAGGACTTGCTGCTATTACTGTTATTTTTGGTACAATTATTGGTGGATTATTTGCCCTAGTAAAACTATCAAAGAATAAAATCGTACAAGCGATTGCGGGTGTATATGTAGAATTGATTCGTGGAACACCACTATTACTACAATTATGGTTGTTCATCAATATTTTCTCTTATTTGACAAATGGAAATATGCCAATGATCGTGAGTGTGATTATTGCCCTTGTCATTAATTCAAGTGCATATGTGGCTGAAATTATTCGTTCAGGCATTCAATCTGTGGATAAAGGACAAAGAGAAGCGGCCAAATCACTTGGTATGTCAAATGTACATATGATGACTAAAATCATTATTCCTCAAGCTATCAAGAATATCTTGCCTGCCTTAGGTAATGAATTCGTTATGATGATCAAGGAAACATCTTTGGCAAGTACATTCTATATTGGAGAATTAATGACTGTTAACAGTGTTATTAAATCGGCTACTTATAAATCCATTGAACCATTAGTAATTGTTGGTTTGATCTACTTTATTGTTACATATTCATTATCAAAATTAATTAAATACATGGAAGGGAAGTTGAGTGTCAGTGACTAAGGAACTAATTGTTGTAAAAGACTTACATAAAAATTTTGGAGATATTGAAGTATTAAAAGGAATTGATCAAACAATCCATCAAGGAGAAGTTGTTAGTATTATTGGGCCTAGTGGTTCAGGAAAATCTACTTTCTTACGTTGTCTAAACTTATTAGAAAAACCATCTAGTGGACAAATCATTTTCGAAGGTATAGATATTTCAGCTGAAAATGTTGATATTGATACACATCGTAAAAAGATTGGAATGATCTTCCAGCACTTTAATGTATTTCCACATTTAACAGTTTTAGAAAATATTACCATCACACCAATTCTAGAACTTAAAACACCAAAGGCTCAAGCTGAAAAAGAAGCGATTGAATTGCTTAAAAAAGTAGGCTTGGAAGATAAGAAGGATGAATATCCAAGAAAATTATCTGGTGGACAAAAACAGCGTCTAGCTATTGTTCGTGCTCTAGCTATGCATCCAGATGTAATTTTGTGTGATGAACCAACAAGTGCATTAGATCCAGAAATGGTAAAAGGTGTACTAGAAGTCATTAAAGAATTGGCGAATCAAGGAATGACAATTGTGATCGTGACACACGAAATGGGATTTGCCCGTGAAACAAGTGATCGCGTATTATTTATGGATGAAGGTATTATTCAAGAACAAGGAACTCCAGAAGATATCTTTGAACATCCACAAAATCCAAGAACCATCAAATTTTTATCGCAAGTAATATAAGCTTGGGCACATGCTCAAGCTTTTATTATGGTATAATTTAATAAATTGGAGGAAATTGATATGAATTCAGAATGGTCATTAGACGTATTGTACAAGGGATTTGATGATCCTAAATTTAGTGAAGATCTAACATCTTTTGAAAAGAAGGCAAAAGAATTGGATGAACTTTCAAAGACTTTAAGTCATGAAAATGAGAAGGAAGATCTTCTTCAAATTGTTAAAGTATTAGAAGAGTTTGAATTATTAGAAAAACATTTGAGTTGCTTTGGATTTTTGAGCCAATCCACAAATACGGCGAATGCGAAAGCGGCAGCAGCCATTGATAAAGTAGCTACTATCGCAAGTACAGCCAGTAAGGCTATGGCAGTATTCTCTCGCTATATTGCGGATATGAAGGATTTAAACAGCTATTTAGATTGTCCCCAACTTTGTGAATACAAATATTTTTTAAATGATATTCACGAAAGTGGAAAATATTTGTTAAGTGAAGACGTAGAAGAGGCACTTGCCAAAATGAATATTTCTGCAGGTTCTGCTTGGGAGAAGCAACAAAGTCTACTCACAAGTTCATTGGAAGTGGAATATGATGGTAAAAAGTTACCTTTGGCATCTATTCGTAATCTAGCGTATGATGCAGATAAAGAAGTTCGTAAAGCTGCCTATGAAGCTGAACTTAAAAGTTATGCACCTATTGCGGATGCAGTAAGTTTTTCTTTAAACAACATTAAACTACAAGTGATTACCGAAGCTAAAATGCGTGGCTATACAAGTCCAATGGATATGACGCTACACCAGTCTCATGTATCCCAGAAAACATTAGATGCACTTCTAAGTGCAATGCAGAAATACTTGCCAGTATTCCATAAGTATTTGAAAAGAAAAGCTGAAATGTTAGGGTATGAAAATGGCCTTCCTTGGTATGAATTATTTGCGCCAATTGGAAAATCAGCTACGACAAGTTTTACTCCAGAAACTACAAAAGAATATTTGGTTAATCATTTTAGACCATTTTCTGATGACTTGGCCGATATGATGGAAGAAGCTTTTGACAATAACTGGATTGATTTTTATCCACATAAAGGAAAAGTTGGCGGAGCTTTCTGCTGCAATATGCCGTTTGTGAAACAATCACGCGTATTGACTAATTTTGATGGAGGACTTGGAGACGTAGTTACTTTGGCTCATGAACTTGGACATGCATATCATGGATTAAACATTGAAAGTCATAGACCATTAAATTGGGAGTATTCTATGCCAGTTGCAGAAACGGCAAGTACATTCAATGAAAATATCATTATGAATGCAGTGATTGATGAAACAGAGGATAAAGAAGTTAAACTAGGTTTGATTGAAAATCAGCTTCAAGACTTATGTCAGATCATCTGTGATATTTATTCTCGTTACTTATTTGAAAAAGCTGTATTTGACAGAAGAAGTGATGAGTTCTTATTCAAGGATCAATTAAATGAAATCATGTTGGACGCACAAAAACAAGCTTATGGCAATGGACTTGATCCAAATTGTTTACATCCATATATGTGGGTTTGTAAATCGCACTACTATTCTTCAGATCTAAGTTATTATAACTGGCCATATGCTTTTGGTGGATTGTTTGCGCGAGGCTTAGTTGTGAAATATCAAGAAATGGGTAAAGAAAAATTCGTTCCTAAATATAAAGAGATGTTACACACAACAACGGTTGCATCGGTAGAAGATACAGCTAAGGTATTGGGTATTGATTTAACGGATGAAGCTTTCTGGATTTCTGCATTAGAAACCGCAAAATCAAGAATTGAAGAATTTATCGAATTGTCGAAATAATTGCTTGGAAACAAGCAATTTTTTCTGCAAAAGTTCACAAATGATGATATAATCTACTGCGTTCGAATTTTTTCAAGGAGAGATTTAATGAGTACAGAAATGTTGATGAAAAATAGAGAACGTTTTATTAAAAACGTAAACAGTAATGAGAATGGTGCGGCCGCCCTTTCTTTAAGATTATTTTGTTACGCTAGATCTATGGCAGTAAAAAACCCGTATGCGCAAACGCATGACTGGATATATGAAAACGAATTGACTAGTGCCCAAGCCAATCAATATGTATTCCGCTTACTGGATGGAAGTACAGAAAGACCATCTATGGATATGTTGATTCGTAAATTAAAAAGTGTTCGTTTGGTTCGTGATAGTGAAATGAATGGTAGAAAAATTTATGTTATCAAGTTCACAGATATCGAAATGGAAGAATTGATGAACAAGAGTATTATTGATAAGCCAAGCGAAAAGTTATTAAAAGAAAAGAAGTCTTCTGTAAAGAAAGAAAGAGAAGAAGTAGTAAATTCATCTTGGAAGGACATCTTTTTGAAAAATAGTAAAGGTGAAAACTTACAGATGTTACGTTTCTGGTTCTATATTCAGTATAATGCTGAAAAGAATGGCAAGAAATATGTTTCTAGAAGCATAGCGTTAAGTGAAAGTGCGATTGAATATGTGTATAGGGGTATTCCTAAAAGAATGGAAGTTTTGCAGGATTTATTTGCACAAATGAAACAGATGAAGCTGGTTAAAGAAGATGTAGTTAAAAACGAAATAGTAGTTCGTCCAGCTAAACTAGAAGGCTTAGAAATCAAAAATTATATTAAGGATAAGCCTGTTGATTTAATGAGCTTTAATTACACGAATGTATAAGAAAACGACGAGATTTAGATCTCGTCATTTTTACATATTTTATAATTGTTTTTGCCTGTTCGTTTTGTTTGATACAAAGCTTGATCGGCATGGCGATACAGTTCCATAAAGTTTGTTCCATCTTTAGGTGCAAAGGCAATTCCAATACGGATGGGTAATTTGAAATCTTTTAATTCTTCAATCTTTAATTCATTGACTTTTTGAAGTAGAGACTGAATTCTAGATTCAGCAATATTTTCATCTTGAATTAGAATAATAAATTCATCTCCTCCAATTCTTCCAACAATATCACTCTGTCTAAAATGATTCTTAAAGAGTAAGCCCAAGTTTTCTAAGACTTTATCACCTGCCGCATGACCATAATTATCATTAACAGATTTAAAAGCATCTACATCAAGAATCAAAAAACAACAATGTTCTTTATTATTTATTTTTTGATTAATGAGTTTTTGCGTTGTTTCCTTATTGAAAACGGAAATTAATGGATCAATTTCAGATAAATGAGCCAAATACACCATAAGACTCAATACGATCAATCCTAAAAATGTTGCCAATAAAGTTTCATAGTATAAATATATATGATTCTTGAGTTGCATGAACCGGTACAATATAGCCGACCATCTAATCATTGATTTTTAGTGGGGAATAAGCTAAATATAAAGATTCTTTCTTTTTTGTCTGAATCAAGACAAGATCTGATTTTTGATTCTTAAAGTCGGTTTTGATTTTCTTTTGATTACAGACATTAAATAAATTATCGACTGTATTTAGTTTATGTTTTTTTTCATACTGTTTATTTCTAGTGATTAGATTTCCATCTTGATCGACAATAAAACTTTTTCCATGTCCCTCAAACAGATCATCATACAACATATTGCCTAGTTTTGTGACATTGTAAGAACCGCCTACTACACCAATGATTAGTCTATCTCTAAAGATGGGCACGCATAAAATAACACGTGTTTGTTGATCAACACTGCTTTCTAAAGGATTTGAAAGAGATTGTTTGCCTTGCATAGATTCTTTAAATATCGACGATGAGCTACATTTTTTATGACTTCATTATCATATAGAACATTTCCATTTGGATCGATGATTGCCGTTCGATTTAAATCTGAATTATGCATAAAGACTTGAATTAAAGAAACATTATCCTCTGAAAATAAATCTCTAGATTTAGATAGTTCTTGTGCAAGTACATTTAAATAGGAATAGTTGATATTTAATATTGTATTTAAATGCTCACTTTGCCTTACAACATTGGTAATCAAGGTTTTTCTAGAATTGTTTTCAACCGCAATTGAAACGCCGTTAAAGAAGATCACGATTCCCATAATCAAAGTCAAAATGAAAGTGATAATTGCGACAATATAGTTCGTAATGAATTTTTTTCTTTGAAAATAATGATCTTTCATATGGGAAATTCTTTTTCTAATTATACTAAGAAAAATGGTAAAAGAATATTGAATTATATGAGACTAACCATAATTTGTGAAATCAATCACATTTTCGTGTATTATATAAGATATAAAGAAAATTGCTCCCAACATTAAGAGAATTCTGCGTGAAAGGTGCTTATAAGAAATTTGTAAGTAGAACTAAGGCTATGCTCTTTTTGTGTGTGGAGTATAGCTTTTTTCTTTAAGAAGGAGATGAATATGGAAACACGTGTTGCCGTGATGGGAATTATTGTAGAAGATACAAATGCAGTGAATCTATTGAATGAAATTCTTCATGAATATAGTGAATATATTATTGGAAGAATGGGAATACCTTACAAACAAAAACATATAAGTGTAATTTCAATTGCGTTAGATGCCCCACAAAATACAATTGCTGCTTTGGCAGGTAAATTAGGAAATATACAGGGAATTAGTGTGAAAGCAGCCTATTCCAATGTGATTAGCCATGATTGAAGCATATCGATTGCTTGATAAACTTGAAAGAGAACACTCTTTAAGTTTATTAGAATATAAAACTTTAATTGAAGCTGAAAATGATGCTTTACGCTTATATGCTGCTAATAAAGCGAAAGAACAAGCTACGTTAATATATGGGAATTCAGTCTATGTACGTGGACTTATTGAAGTAGGAAATTATTGTCGCAACGACTGCTTCTATTGTGGAATTCGCAAGTCCAATTTCAATTGTGATCGCTATATATTAGTCGAAGAAGATATTCTGCATTGCTGCAAAGAAGGTTATGAACTTGGTTTTCGCACTTTTGTTTTGCAAGGTGGCGAAGGAATTTATAAAAAGGATTTTGTCACAGATGTAGTTCAAAAGATTCGTAGTGAATATCCAGATTGTGCGATTACCCTTTCTTTAGGTGAAGAAGATAGAGATACATATAAGGCTTGGTTTGATGCGGGAGCCAATCGTTATTTATTAAGACATGAAACGGCTAGTAAAAATCATTATGAAAAGTTGCATCCAAAAAATATGTCTTTTGATCATCGTATGCAGTGCTTAAAAGACTTAAAGGAAATCGGCTATCAAGTAGGATGTGGCTTCATGGTAGGTTCACCTTATCAGACAAGTGAAACTTTGGCGATGGATTTGAAGTTTATTGAAACATTTAAACCTGACATGTGTGGTATTGGTCCTTTTATTTCGCAAAAGGATACACCGTTTAAAGATATGACATGTGGAACTTTGAATCAAACTTTATTCTTATTGTCTTTGATTCGTTTGATTCAACCAAACATTTTACTTCCTGCTACAACAGCTTTAGGAACGATTGATCCTCAAGGAAGAGAAAAGGGAATTCTTGCAGGGGCCAATGTAGTTATGCCTAATTTATCGCCGGTGAGTGTCAGAAAAAAATATGCATTGTATGATAATAAAATTTGTACAGGCGAAGAGAGTGCAGAATGTAAAGATTGTTTATCAAGGCGTATGGATTCAATAGGATACAAGATCGTAACTGATCGTGGAGATATTAAAAAATAAAAGAGGAGATATAAAAAATGAGTAATTATAACCCAAAATCATTAAAGGCAGAAGAATTTATTAGTCATGAAGAAATTCTTGAAACAATTGAATATGCCGAAAAGAACAAACACAATGTGGAATTGATTGATCAAATTTTAAATAAGGCTCGTCCACAAAAGACAGAGCATGGTGTTCATTGTGAAGGTTTAACACACCGTGAAGCAAGTGTACTTTTAGCTTGTGACATTCCTGAAAAAGTAGAAGAAATGTATAAGCTTGCCAATGAAATTAAACAAGCATTCTATGGAAATCGTATTGTGATGTTTGCCCCATTATATTTATCAAATTATTGTGTAAATGGATGTGTATATTGCCCTTATCACATGAAGAATAAACATATTAAACGTATTAAATTAACACAAGATCAGATTCGTGATGAAGTTATAGCGCTGCAAGATATGGGACATAAACGTTTGGCTATTGAAGCAGGCGAAGATCCAGTACACAATTCAATCGAATATATCTTGGATTCTATTAAAACTATTTATTCGATTCAACACAAGAATGGTGCAATTCGCCGTGTCAATGTAAATATTGCGGCTACAACGGTAGAAAACTATCGTAAATTAAAGGAAGCTGGAATAGGAACTTATATCTTATTCCAGGAAACATACAATAAAAAGAGTTATTTAGAGTTGCATCCAACAGGACCTAAACACGATTATGACTATCATACAGAAGCTATGGATAGAGCCATGGAAGGTGGAATTGATGATGTTGGATTGGGTGTATTATTTGGTTTAGAAGGCTATCAATATGAATTTGCCGGCTTAATGATGCATGCAGAACACTTAGAAGCTGTTCATGGTGTAGGTCCACACACAATTAGTGTGCCTCGTGTAAAACATGCAGATGATATTGATCCAGAAGCGTTTGATAATAGTTTGGATGATGAAATCTTTGAAAAGATTGTTGCATGTATCCGTATTGCCGTTCCATATACTGGAATGATTATTTCTACACGTGAATCCCAAGAAGTTCGTGAAAAAATGCTTCACTTAGGTGTATCTCAAATTAGTGGTGCAAGTCGTACATCTGTTGGTGGATATACAGAAGAAGAGCGTCCTCATGATTCAGAACAATTTGATGTATCTGATCAAAGAACATTAGATGAAGTTGTGAACTGGTTGATGGAGTTAGGTTACATTCCATCTTTCTGTACGGCATGTTATAGAGAAGGAAGAACAGGAGATCGTTTCATGTCTTTGTGTAAGACAGGACAAATTCAAAATTGTTGTCATCCTAACGCATTGATGACTTTATGTGAATTTTTAGTTGACTATGCGAGTGAAGATACAAAGAAAATTGGTTTTGATTTGATTGAAAAAGAATTGAACAAGATTCCAAATGCGAAAGCTCAACAAATTGCTCGTGACAATGTGGATGCGATCAAGTCAAGCAATCGTAGAGATTTCAGGTTCTAATTATGTCTAATTTAAATAGTACGATAAGCGCAAATCGTACACACATTGGATTTTTCGGTTTAAGAAATGCTGGAAAATCCAGTGTAGTCAATGCGATTACCAACCAGAGTATGTCTTTAGTTTCGAATATAAAGGGAACTACGACAGACCCTGTAAAGAAATCAATGGAAATCTTGCCGATTGGACCTGTTGTGATTGTGGATACGCCGGGTATGGATGATGAAGGTACTTTGGGTGAATTGAGAATCAAAAGAACGTTAGAAGTTTTAAAAACAATGGATATGGCCGTACTGGTCGTTGATGCGAATGTAGGTCTACAAAAAATAGATTTGGATTTGATTGACATGTTTAAAGAAAATAAATTACCTTATTTTATAGTTTTTAATAAGTGTGATTTGATTGAAGAAAAGAAAGAACTGGCTTCTAATGAAATTTATGTGAGTGCTCTAAACAATGACAATATAGATGGATTAAAACAATTGTTGGCTAGTGTCGTAAAGAAACAGGAAGAAAAGACAATTATTGGTGATTTAATTGATTCGGGCGATGTTATTTTGCTTGTGATTCCAATTGATCAATCGGCTCCTAAAGGAAGATTGATTTTGCCTCAACAACTTGTATTAAGAGATATTTTAGATCATCATGCGATTGGTATGACTTGTCAGGTAGAAGAATTGGATGCAACCTTAAAGAAGGTTACTCCAAAACTGGTTATTACAGATTCCCAGGCTTTTAACAAGGTAAGTCAAATCGTAGATAAATCTATTCATTTAACTTCTTTCTCTATTCTTATGGCACGCTTAAAAGGAAGCTTATCTACAGTGCTTGAAGGGGCCAATCAATTGGATCATCTTCAAGATGGGGATTGTGTACTTATTAGTGAAGGGTGTACGCACCATAGACAGTGTGGTGATATTGGTACGGACAAGCTTCCAAAATGGATCTTGAATTATACAAAGAAGAATATAACTTTTGAATTTACTTCTGGACAAGGATTTAAAGAAGATCTTTCGAAATATAGTGTTGTGATTCATTGTGGTGCATGTATGTTGAATGAAAAAGAAGTGCAGTCTCGCGTAAAGGAATGTAAGAAACAGCATGTGCCATTCACAAATTATGGTATTGCGATTGCGAAAATGAACGGGATATTAGATCGTTCAGTAGAGGTGTTTTAAGGTGAAGAAAGTATATATATCTGCCGATATTGAAGGCATTTGGGGAAACAGTAATCCGGCAAATACATCTAAGAATGGATACTTATATTCTGAATATTGTACAAATATGATGAATGAAGTAAATCTTGTGATTGATTTATTGTTTCAAAATGGCGTAGAAGAAGTTGTGGTCAATGATAGTCATGGAAATATGGATAATCTTCTTCCTTCAAAATTAGATCCTAGAGCTGCTTTTGTGTCCGCAAATGGAGCTTATAAGGAATTTGGAATGATGGAAGGTTTAGATGATTCTTTTGATGGAGCATTATTTATTGGATATCATTCTCGCTGTAATTCACCAGGCGTTATGGCTCATACGATTTGGGGTACTATGGTACGAAAAATTCTAGTAGATGGGAAAGAACTTGGTGAAAGTGGCTTAAATCGATTGTTGGCAAACGAATTTGGAGTGCCAGTTATCTTAGCAAGTGGTGATAGTGAATATGGTAAGCAGGTAGAAGAAGAACTTGGTTGTGTATTTGTGGAAACAAAGAAAACGTTAAACAATCAATGTGCTTTATGTTGCAGCTTTAACGAGTTGAAGAATAGATATACTAAGGGTATTCAAGAAGCTTTAAAAACAGATGAAAAACCAGCTATATCTTCATCTCACACAATGGAAATAACATTCCATCACAGTCGAAATGCGGATTTTGTATCTCGTATGGACAATGTAGAAAAGATGGATGATTGTACGGTTCGTATCGAAAAAGAAACATATAAAGATTTATATGCCTTGATGCGTTTTGTGATTAAAGTATGTAATGCGTATGTCTAAAATAAGAAAACCATTCTAGTGTTGGCGTCTAGAATGGTTCCTTTTTGTTTATTTTAATTTTTTTAGGAGAGAGATATGAATATTGGTTTATTTTCTATATTCATTGCCTTATCTTTAAGG